>FWPV01000229.1_pt1 | contig 190372 bp, 169 predicted proteins | sample 2228371 | NCBI WGS metagenome assembly FWPV01 (sample SAMEA103939776, study PRJEB20133) | metagenome | reverse complement strand
GAACTCGCCGGCGTCCCAGAACGCGACGGTGGGAGCGATGGTGACCACGTACATCGCCAACGCCACCCCCACCACGACCCATGCCTCTCTCACGGGAGCCTCCCTAGCGCCTGCGGAGCAGCTCCCGGAGTCGCGCCCGCACGCGATCCGGCTCCAACCCCTTCTCGAGCCTCCCGTTCACCGCGAGGGAGATCTTGCGAGTCTCCTCGCTCACCGTGACCGCAACCGCATCGGTCTCTTCCGACACACCCACGGCAGCCAGATGACGCAGCCCCAGCGGACGACGGCCCGAGGCGGTCGTCGAGAGCGGCAGGATGCACGAGGCGGCCACGATCTGGTTGCCCCGCACGATGAGCGCACCGTCGTGGAGTGGCGATCCAGGCGTGAAGATGGTCGCGATGAGCTCGGCCGTGACCTCCGCGTTGATGGGCTTGCCCGTGCTCTCGTACGTCTTGAGGCCCATGGTGCGTTCGACCACGATCAGGGCCCCGTGTCCCTTGCTGGCGAGGAGGGAGGCAGCCTCGGCGATTTCGTCGGCGGCCTGGGGGTTCTCGACGCGGAGGACCCGACGGATGATGGGGTTCTGGCCCAGTTGCGCCAACCCTCGCCTGAGTTCGGGCTGGAAGATCACCGCGACGGCCACCACCCACGCGATCCGCACGCTGGAGATAATCCAACTCATGCCCCGCAGGTTGAGCACCTGGGCCACCACCGAGCCGAGCAAGAGCAGGATCAACCCGACCACCATGTGCGCCGCCCTCGTCCCTTGGATGAGGAGGAGGAACCGGTACAGGAGCCAGGAGACAAGGAGGATGTCCACGAGGTCGAGCAGACCCGGCCGCAGGAAGTGTGGCATGGCTACAAGAGTGCCTCGAGCACCCGCACGGCGCGCACGGTCGCCTGCACGTCGTGCACGCGCACGAGCCGTGCCCCGTGCATGATCGCGACGGAGGCGGCCGCGAGGGAGCCCTCCAATCGCTCTTGCGGGGGAAGGCCCAAGAGGGCGCCGATGAACGACTTTCGCGACAGGCCCACGAGGATGGGACGCCCGAGGCAGGAGAGGGTGGAGAGGTCGCGTAGGAGCTCGAGGTTGTGGGCCAGGGTCTTGCCAAACCCGATCCCCGGATCCACGACGACGCGCACGTCTGGCACCCCAACCTCGGCCAGACGGTCCAACGCCGAGGCGAGGAAGGCCACCACCTCCCCGGTCACCCACTCGTAGCGTGGATCCTGCTGCATCGTGGAGGGATCTCCCCGCATGTGCATGACCACCGCACCCGCGGCGCTGGAGGGCAAGACCTCCCTCATCCGGGGATCGCGAAACCCCGCGACGTCGTTGACGATCGATGCCCCCGCCTCCAGGGCCGCGCGCGCCACCCCGGGGTGCCGCGTGTCCACGCTGAGGGGAACCCCGCAGCACGCGAGCTTCTCGATCACGGGGATCACGCGGCGTACCTCCTCATCCTCGGGCACCGGCGTGGCCCCTGGCCGCGTCGATTCTCCCCCGATGTCGAGGAGGTCCGCCCCTTCGTCGACCATCGCCCGGCCCACGGAGACCGCCTCCTCGGTGGAGGGGGCCCGGCTGCGTTCGTAGAAGGAGTCCGGGGTACAGTTCACCACGCCCATCACGAGGACCCTGCGCCGCAGGTCGTACGTACGACCCGCGAACGTCCACACGTGCCCTCGAGAAGGCGCATCCTCGGAGCGGGCGATCGCTCGGTGCACCTCCTTCGGCCCGAAGCGTGCCTCAGCCCGCGCGGTCCCCTCCGGGAGGTCGAGGCGCTCGAGCACGAACCCGTCCTCGCCCACATCCACGAGGCAGAGGCGCCCGTCTCGGTCACGCAGCGCTACGGGCACCTTCCTCAACCTCGCCTTCTCGTGGGGAGCCGATGAGGCTGTCGATCTGGGGCCCGTCGAGGATCTCGCGCTCGAGCAGGGCGTTGGCGAGCATGTGGAGCTTGTCCACGTGTGCGGAGAGGATGGCCATGGCCCTTGCGAATGCCCCGTCCACGATCGCCTTGATCTCCGCATCGATGAGCAGGGCGGTCTCCTGGCTGTAGACGTGGTGGGTCACGATGTCCCTGCCGAGGAAGACCGGTTCGGCCCTGTCGCCGAAGGTGAGCGGCCCCACGCGATCGCTCATGCCCCACTCACACACCATCCTCCTCGCGAGCTCGGTGGCTCGCTGGATGTCGTCCCCCGCGCCGGTCGTGGGTTCGCCCCCGACCAAGATGTCCGCCGCCCTCCCCCCGAGCATGACCGCGAGGGTGTCGAGGCAGTAGCGCCGGGAGTAGGTGTGGCGCTCGTCGAGCGGGAGGTAGTGGGTCACCCCAAGGGCCCTCCCCCGGGGGATGATCGTCACCTTGTGGATCGGATCCGTTCCCGGGATCATCTTCGCGACGAGGACGTGCCCAGCCTCGTGGTAGGCGATGGCCCTCTTCTCCTCATCCGAGATGATCATCGAGCGTCGCTCCATGCCCATCATGATCTTGTCCTTGGCGTCTTCCAGCTCGGCCATGGACACCACGTCCTTGCCTCGCCGAGCCGCGAGGAGCGCAGCCTCGTTCACCAAGTTGGCGAGGTCGGCCCCGGCCATCCCCGGGGTGCCTCGCGCGATGGTCCCTAAGTCCACGTCCGGCGCGAGGGGCACGCCCTTGACGTGCACCTCCAGTATCTGCCGACGCTCCTCCACGTCAGGCCGGTCCACGACGATCTGCCGGTCGAAACGACCGGGCCTCAAGAGAGCGGGATCGAGCACATCGGGGCGGTTCGTTGCCGCGAGGAGGATGACGCCCTCGTTCGATTCGAACCCATCCATCTCCACGAGGAGCTGGTTGAGGGTCTGCTCCCGCTCGTCGTGGCCTCCGCCCAAGCCTGCCCCCCGGTGCCGGCCGACGGCGTCGATCTCGTCGATGAAGATGATGCACGGCGCGTGACGCTTGCCCTGATCGAAGAGGTCGCGCACGCGGCTTGCCCCGACCCCCACGAACATCTCCACGAAGTCAGACCCGCTCATGCTGAAGAACGGAACGCCCGCTTCTCCGGCGACCGCCCTTGCCAGGAGCGTCTTGCCTGTGCCGGGGGGCCCTAACAGGAGCGCCCCTTTGGGGATCCGGCCCCCGAGCCGTCGGAACCGCTGGGGGTCCTTCAGGAAGTCCACGATCTCCTGGAGCTCTTGTTTCGCCTCCGTGGCGCCGGCCACATCCGCGAACGTCACGACCGGCTTGTCCCCCGACACGAGGCGGGCGCGTGACTTCCCGAAGTTAAACGCCTTGGAGGTGCCTCCCTGCATTTGCCTGAGCACGAACAGGAACGCCAGGGCCAACAGCACCAACGGCACGTTCCCGAGGATGAGCTGCCAGAGGGCAACCGAGGGCTGCTTCGCCCGGATGGCGACATCCTGCTCCTCGAGCTCGGTGACGAGGCCAGGGTCTTCGAAGGGGAGGATGCAACTGATCCTCTGTGCCGACGCGGTCTTGCCCTCAACCTGGAATACCGCCTCTGCCCGAAGGTGCGCCACGACGGTGGTGCCCTCGAAGGTCACCCTCGCGATGTTGCCCTTCCTCAGTTGGTCCTTGAACTGGCTGTAGTCCACCTGGAGGGTGCCGCCCCGCGCGAGGCCGGAGACGTTGAGCACGATGAGCACCGTGGAGAACAAGAGCAGCCAGAACAAGAGGGCACGCCCGGGCCGTACCGGCCTGGGGGGGCCCGAAGCCCCGTCTCCGCGGGGAGTCTTCCCCTCAGCCACCGGAAGGCTCCTCCTTGCCCGCACGGACGACTCGAAGCACGATGAGGCGCCTCGTGCCCGGCCTCACGAGCGCCTCCCGCGCGCGCCCTACACCCGGGATCCAGAGGATTCGGGAGGCGGCATCGCAGACGATCGGTATCGCCCAGCGCTGCCACCGTGGCACGGCATGGTCCCGCAAGTACTTCTTCACCTTCACCCTCCCACTCATCCCCATCGGCACGAAGGCGTCGCCCCGGCTCCTTGGCCGCACGTACAGCGGCTCCCGGACCGCGTCTCGATCGAGCACCGCGACGGCACCCTGGGCAGGGAGGTGCACGGCGTGAGCCGTGCCCCAACGGAGCGATGCGAAGAGGGTCCATCCCCCGAACCGCACCATCCCCGGCAGGGGGAGGGGAACCTCCTCCATCCGAGAGGTCTGTGTTTCCCTCGCGAGACGCACCACGGACCCCGAGCGGACTGCCACGAGATGTCCCGCAAGGTCGAGCCTGCCTGCGCGACCTCCCTCGCAGAGGCGAAGCAGCCTGTCGGCAGCACCGGACGACGCATCACCCATGGAGGCCAGCACCCGTCGCAGCACCCTCCGACGCACTGCCCGAGGATACCCCCCCAAGACGCGAAGGTCAAGGAACGCCTCGCCGTGCCGAACCGACACCGCCTCACGCGCGGCCGCATCTGAGGCCGCCTCGATGGCCTCGTTCCATTCCTCCACGAGCGAGGCGCTCCGGGCCAGCCCCTCGAGGGCGTAGGGCCCCACGTGTCGCAGGATGGTCGGGATCACCTCGGAACGGATCACCGACCGGAATGAACGGTTCGTATTCGTGGGGTCCTCGACCCAGGGAACCCCTAGCGCGACGAGGAGATCCCGCAAGGTTTCCCGTCGGATGCCACGGAGCGGGCGCACGAGCCGAGGGCCCAGGGTCCTCGGCCCGGCCATCGCGCCCCCCGAGCCGCCACGGATGGCGCCCATCAGGAAGGTCTCCGCGGCATCGTCGAGGGTGTGGCCAGAGAGCACGAGGCCGGAGGTGCCCGCGAGGAGATCGAGGAAGGCGTAGCGCCGTTTCCGCCACGTTTCCTCCGGCCCCCTCCCCCGCAGGTGGGCGAACATCGCGGCGCTGCCCTTCGCCGCGGGCACTCCGAGGCGGGTCGCGAGGGAGACGACGCCCTCCCACTCGCGCAGGTGACGCTGCGGGTCGACCTCATGGTCGAAGTACGCGAGCACCACCATGCGCTGCCGCACCACCGCCCACGCGGTCACCAGCAGGGCGAGCGCGGTGGAATCGCCCCCCGCGGACACGGCGACCACGAGCAACCGATCCTCTTGGCCCACATGACTCCTCAGCACCCCCGCCACTTTTGCGTACAGGGGGTGGGCCCTGAGGACCTCGAGGAGCTGGGCCTCGGGGGAGGGGCGCGCCACGCGTCACCGGCCTGGAGGGACGACGAACCGATCGATCACCCCCTCCGTCGACAGTGCCGTCACCTCGAGCCTCTGGTGGGTGGCCTCCACGACGAGCCAATGGTGGGCCACGATCCGGACCCGGCTCCATGGTTGACGAGCGGGGCGAGACTCGTACAGCCTCGCCCCCCCTCCGCCGGTGACCGCGTACACGGTGCCGCCCTCCTGTGGCACGCCCCGCACGAGGGGCCAGGTCGCCTCGTAGCCATGGTCATGTCCGGAGAAGACGAGGGCAACGCCACGGTCTTCGAACAGCGGGCACAGCTCTCGCCTCACCACGACGTCACTCCCATGCCTCCCGTGCGAATAGGGCGGTGCGTGGAGTGCGACGCAGATCGGGCCCGGGGCCGCGGACCAGGCGGTGAGCACGGACTCGGCGAACGCCCGCTGGGGGGTTCCCGCCTCGTAGGGCGCCTCGGAATCGAGCATCAGGAACCGCACCGGGCCGTACGTGAACGCGTAGTAGTACTCGACGTGGGGGAAGTGGAACACCTCGCGGAAGAGGGGTGACTCTTCCTCGTGGTTGCCGGGAACCACCATGTAGGGCGCGCGCGACGCCAGTGGCTCGATGATCGAGAGGTTGGTCGACCAGTCGTCCTCGTTCCAGCCCGCGTTCACCAGGTCCCCCACGTGGAGCACAAGGTGGGGTGGCTCATGCGCCGCCATCGACTCCACCACCGACGGATTCCCCTGGATGTCGCCCACAACCCAGAAGGTGAGACGGTCCTGAGCCGGAACCGCGATACGCCACGCCCGGTCTTCGCGAGCGAAAGCCCAGAAGAGCTCTTGCCCGGGCCGAATCGAAAACTCCACCTTCCACCCCCCCTGATCGGGGAGGGCACGCCTGGGGGACATGCGGTCAGGGCTCGTCCCCGCCAAGAAGGTCGTCGTCGAGTGCAGACGCCAGCCAAGTGCCATGCGCCTCCCGTCGGCCGTCGAGAGGGAGAGGTGGGGGGGGAAAGGGGCCCCCGACGAGGTCCGGAGGCCGAAGTTGTCGACCCTCGCCGCGATCCCCGAAGCCCCGTGGACCACCGCCCTCGCCTTCACCACGTTCCCTACGGGGTCACGGCCCTTCGTTCCCCATCCACCGAGGGTGAACTCGAGCGTGCACACGCTCCCAGGCGAGACCGGCAGCGTGCCGAACCAATGGCCTGCGCCCAGGTGGGTGAGTGGGAACGCACGAGGCTGCCACGTTCCCTCGGGCCTCATCCCCAAGCCATACAGGCTCCCCGTCGCGTAGACCGTACGCTCGGGAGGCAGCGGGGGGACAACCTCGACCCGTATGCGCAGCGGGACGTTGTGGATCAGGACCGTGCGGACCAGCCGGTGCGGACGACCGTCCGTCCCGCGCCAGCTCGCGGCCACCTCGATCGTCCCCGAGAGGGAGTCAGCCGGAAGCCAGAAGCAGGGAGGATCAGACTCGTCGACCCTCGTCAGACGGAGGGTGCCGGCGGTGACGAATGGGTCGTGGATGGCTTCGCCCGCCGTGGGAACGAGGCGCACGAGGCACAAGCCCCCGACCTCGCCGTTTCCGGCCTCGGCACCGTCGCTTCGCTCCACCACGAGCCGGGCAGCCCCGCAGGCCCCGGCCCACACCAGGATCCCCACCAGGGCCCACCGGGTGCCCATCACTCACTCCTTGCCGAGGGACAACATGGCCGCCGCCTGCTCGGGACGCGCCCGCAAGAGCTTGCTGCCCCGATGTGCGAACAGCCTTAGGAGGGCCGCGAGGGTCTCCAAGTATTCCTCCTGGCGACCATCAGGCCCAAGGAGCATGCACACGATCCGCACGAGCTTCCCTGGTGCGAACTCGACACCGCCGCGCACCCTCGCCAGCCCCACGTAGAAGGCCTGGAGCTGCGGCAGACGTGCATGCGGGAGGGCAAGCAGGTCGTCGACCACGGTCGGACAGAGCCGCTCTCTCTGAAGCACCGCCTGCAGCAGTCTCCCAGGAGGCTCCCCTACGCGGGGAGCCATGAGGCCCGACAGCCGCTCGAGGATGCCGTCCCGAGTGGTGGACGGCTCGTCGACGACCCAGCTGGGGTCCGTGATCACCCGTGACATGGGCGCGCTCCCCCATGGGTGGCACCTGCGGCCCGGGGAGGGTGGCCCGAGGGCGTTGTCCTCCAGGCACGTGAGCCCTGTGCCCACGGTATCCCATTTCTGCCCACTAATGGCCTTGACATCCTCGCTCCCTCCAATCAAAATGCGGCCAGAATGGTATCACTTCCCATGGCCAACCCACCGGAGGTCCCCCGTGAGCTCCTCTGCGATCTTCTCGGGCACCTACCCCTGCCTCGTGGACGACAGAGGGCGGCTCGTGATCCCCAAGAGCATGCGGACCAAGGTGCTTCCCGCCTCGGACGGCACGCAGAAGTGCTGGTGGGTAACGGTCATGATACCCGAGCGCTGCCTCGCCGTCTACCCCGACGATCATTGGGACCAGTTCTTCCGAACCCTCATCGGCGACGCGGGCGTGCCCGATACCCCGGAGAAGCGAGAACGACTCCGGGCAGTATTGGAGAAGACGTACCCGGTCAAACTCGACGGCCAAGGGCGAATCACCGTGGACCCGCCCCTGCTGCGGGCGGCAGGGCTTGAAGGTCCTCTCTTGGCGATCGGATTGGGCGATCACGTCGAGTACTGGTCGGTCGCCCATCGGCAGGAGTACGCCCGTTCCATGGGCATTGCGGACCCGGAGAGCTACGCGAGCTACGTCGAAGGCGCCTGTCACGGGGGGGAATCGGATGGGGACGAGCGGTGAGTCGCCGGTGCGTGGCCTGCGCGAGACGGTCCGGGCCGTCCCCTTCCTAGCGGCCATCGGTCGCTCGCGTCGCGTCCATGAGTGAGGCCGTCCCATGGCACGTGCCGGTCATGAGGGCCGAGGTGATGGAGGTGTTGAGGCCTGGGCCTGGGCGCCTCCTCGTCGACGGCACGGTGGGGGACGGGGGCCATGCGAGCGCGTGGTTGGAGGCGGGTGGCCTCGTGCTGGGTACGGATCGAGATCCCGAGGCGCTGCTCCGGGCCCGACGCCGGTGTGCCTCGTGGGCGGATCGGCTCACGCTCCACCACGCGCGCTTCTCCGAGATGGACTCGTTGGTGGCCCCGGGGACGGCGGACGCGGTCCTGCTCGACTTGGGCACGTCGCGCCTCCAGATCGACTCGCCGATCAGGGGGTTCTCCTACACGCAGCCCGGTGCCCTCGACATGCGGATGGATGGGACGTCCGGACCCAGCGCGGCGTGGCTCCTGGCGCACACGGACGTGGGCGAGCTCGCCTCATGGCTGCGGGAGTACGGCGACGTGCCGCGCGCTCGACGGCTGGCTCGGGCGATCCTGCACGAGGGGCCGCCCACCACGACCGAGGACCTCGCCCGCATCGTCACCTCGCGGTGCCCCCCACGGCTGGCGACCAAGACCCTCTCCTGCGTGTTCCAGGCGCTGCGCATGGTGGTGAACGGCGAGAGGGAGGAGCTGCAGAGGGGGCTGGAGGCGGCGATCAGGGTGCTCGCCGTAGGGGGCCGTCTCGCCGTGCTCACCTACCACTCGGGCGAGGAGCGGCTCGTGCGGGTGTTCCTTCGGCGCAGCACAGGACGGTGCACGTGTCCCCCCGGCCTGCCGGTCTGTGCGTGCTCGCCGCGGCGGATCCTCGCCGTCATCGAGGACGGTCGTCGTCCGAGCCCCTCGGAGGTCGCCGCCAATCCACGCGCGAGGAGTGCCCGCCTATGGGCCGCACAGCGCCTGGAAGGGTGAGGCCGTGACGAGTTTCCACGCGCAGGTTGCAGGGGTCGTGGGGCTCTCCGTGTTCTCCGCGGCCCTCCTTTTGGCGGCCGTGCAGCGGGCGGCGATGATCCGCGCCCTGGAGGTCCAGGTGCAGGCGGAACGTGCGGCACGGGACAGCATCGACGCCTCCAACGCCGCCGCGAGGGTGGAGCTCGTACGCCTCGCGCGCACCGACCGTGTGCTGGCCGCGTTGACCGCCTCGGGTTTCACGGTGCCTGCGGGCGATGACCTCAGGTTCGTGGTGTACCCAGGGCGGTCGCCCATGGGCACTGGTGCCCTCCCCCCTCGTCTGGCCTCCTACCTCCGAGATGAGCGGCGCCAGGTGCACGGTCACGAGGCGTGGCTGTGGGGGTGGGTCCGGCGGCTCCCTGCCTCGCGCACCAGCGCGGGAGGCCGCCGATGAAGGGCGTGGGATCTCGGAGCCTGAGGCGGAGCCGCTCCGTGCTCGTGACCTGCCTCGGATGCCTCCTCCTCGTTGAGGCGCGCCTCGTGCAGGTGCAGCTCGTCAAGTCGGGAGAGCTCGCACGGTACGTGGTGGACGACCGCACGGAGCCACTGGCGGCCCAACGAGGGGCGATCCGCGACCGGCACGAGCTCCCCCTCGCGGTCAGCACGCTGAGCGCGAGGCCCGAGAGAGACCTCGTCGCACGAGGACCGTACGACCGGGTGTATCCCTTCGGCGACGCGGCCGCCATGGTGACCGGCATCGTGGGTCGTTCCTTCCCTCGCGGATTCGTGGGGAGGGAGGGGATCGAACGAGGCTACGAATCGATCCTGGGCGGCACGGATGGCCAGGTGCGTTACATCGTCACGGGGTCCGGGCAGTTCTGCAAGTTCGAGCCCCTGCGCATCGACCGTCTGCCCGAGCCGGGCATGTCGGTCTCCCTCACGATCGATGCACTCTACCAAGGCCTCGCCTACGCGGAGGCAGAGGCGCTCCGGGCCAGGGTGGGGGCCCGGTGGACCGGGATCCTCATCATGCGGCCTTCCACCGGGGAGATACTCGCGGCAGCCACCTCTCCTTCGGTCGATCCAGGACGGTTCCCGGCCGAGGCTACGACCACGAACCCGCTGTGGACGAAGCAGTTCGAGCCTGGGTCCTCCTTCAAGATCGTGGTGCTGGCTGCCGCGTTGGAGGAGGGCCTCGTAACCCCAGAGAGCACGATCGACTGCGAGAATGGGCGGTGGGTCACCCCCGCGCGCACGTGGCACGACACCTCGCCGTTGGGCGTCGTGGATCTTAGGACGGCGGTCGCCAAGAGCTCGAACATCGCCGCCGCGAAGCTGGGCGTGCAGCTGGAAGCCCATGAGTTCGTCGCGTGGGCCAAGCGATTCGGGTTCGGGGTTGTCACGAGTGCCCACCTCGACGCGGAGGTGCCTGGGTACCTCCCCGAACCAGGGCCACACCAGCGCTCGGTCGTGGGGGCCATGGCGATAGGCCAAGGGGTGAGCGTGACGGCCGTCCAACTCCTCAACGCCTTCTGCTGCATCGCCAACGGTGGGGTGCTCATGCAACCGCTGCTGGCCAAGGCCAACGGCGTCGTCGAACCGACCACGGTCCACCGCGTCATGGCGCCATCCACCGCCGCCACCCTCACGGAGCTCTTGCGAGGAGTGGTCGAGCGCGGCACAGGGACCGCGGCCCGCCACCCGCGGGTGGCGGTCGCGGGCAAGACCGGGACCGCACTGTGCACCAGGACCGGGGGGGTTGGGTATCTCCGGGGGACGTACGTGGCGACGTTCGCGGGCTTCTTCCCCGCGGAAGCCCCTGAGGTGGCCATCCTCGTCGTGGCCTCAGAGCCAAAGAAGGGGTTCTACGGAGGCTCGATCTGCGCCCCGGTGTTTCGACGGCTGACCGATCTCATGATCGGGGCACCCGGGGGATGCCTCTACCCCGCGCTCGCCGCCGTCCTCTCCGCCGCCCCGCGCTGCGGCTGGGTTCGCGCGGCCTCGGAAACCGTCCATGGCTAGTCGAATCCGTGCGCGCCCGACCAGGCCGCCGCGGCCGGACCTCGCCCTGTACGTCGCGACGGCCACCCTCCTCATCCTCGGCATGGCGGTGATGGCCAGCATCGGGGAGGCGCGCACGAACCTCGGGAGGGGGCCGCACCGTATCTTCACCCAGCACCTCTTCGCCGTGGTCCTCGGCATGCTCCTGTGCCTCCTGGGTGCGCTCGTGCGGCCCACGTGGTGGAAACAGCTCATCAAACCGTTCCTCGTGGCCTCGCTCGTGGGCCTCCTCCTCGCGGTGTTGCCCCGATTCGGACTCACGATCGAGGGGCTCCACGTCGTGCGCAACGGCGCCTCACGGTGGCTGCGCCTCGGGACGATCACCGTCATGCCAGGCGAACTGTTCAAGCTCACCTTCATCGTGTGGCTGGCGACCTACCTCTCCCTGGATTCCGGGCCCTTGGCCCACGAGCGAGCGCCGCGGTACCCTTTGGCCATCGCAGGGGCCGCCTTCGCCCTCCTCGTGCTTCAGCCGGCCATCAGCACCGCCTTCACGATCGCCGCGCTCACGGGGGTGATGCTCTGGCTCGCGGACTGCCCGCTGCCTCGTCTTCGCACCCTCTGCACCGTCGCGATGCTCGCGGCGGGGATCGTGCTCGCCACGTCATGGCCGCGCCGCGCGGACGCGGGGGGAACCGAGACCGTCGCCCCAGAGGCACTCGCGAACCGGGCACCCGAGGGCTCGTGGGGGTACGTGCGCGAGAGGATGCACGGGTACGTCCCCCCATGGTCCTGGGCCCCCCGGCGTCTCGGCTACCACTCCTTCCAGAGCCTCGTGGCGCTCGGGTTCGGCGGGGCCTGGGGCCAAGGCCTCGGCAAGGGGAGACACTCCTACGGCCGCCTCCCCGAGTCCCACACCGACTACCCCTTTGCGGCCATCGGCGAGGAGCTCGGGTTCCTCGGCACGACCACCGTGGTGGCGGCGTGGGGCGTGATCCTCGTGCGCGGCATCATGATCGCGAGGAATGCCCCTGACCTGTACCACTTCCTCCTCGCCTCTGGACTCACCCTCAACCTCGTGCTCGTCGCCATCCTCAACGCATCGGTCGTGACCGCCCTCGTGCCGGTCACCGGCCAGGGCATGCCCTTCGTGTCGTACGGCGGCAACGCGATGCTCACGAGCTTCTTCTCTATCGGCGTGCTCGACGCGGTGAACCGGAGGAGCGCGTGACCGATCCGAAGGAGCGAGCCAACGCCCTGCGCGCGGTGCAGGGGTTGACGGTACGCGTCGACGAGAGGCTCTCCGCGCACACCTCCTTCAGGCTCGGGGGGCCCGCCGACCTCTGGCTCGAGCCCTCGACCGTTGAGGCCCTGTGCCGGGCCATCCCCCTGCTCGAAGACCTCCCATGGATGCCACTGGGTGCAGGGACGAACGTGCTCTTCGATGACCGCGGGTTCCGAGGCGCCGTGATCTCGACGAGGGCGCTCCTTGGGGTCTCGGTCTCCAGTGACACGGTGGTGGCGAAGGCCGGCACCCCGTTGCGCGCGGTGGTACGCGCGGCCGTGGACGCGGGCCTCGCGGGTCTGGAAGGGCTGTGGGGGATCCCCGGGACCGTGGGAGGAGCGATCGTCGGGAACGCGGGCGCCTTCGGACAGGCATCCTGCGATCGCCTCGTCGCGGTCGACGTCGTCTCCCCAGACGGGACACCCCGAAGGTTGGAGCGAGCCTCCCTGACGCCAGGCTACCGCCGAGGAGGGATCCCTGCCCGACACGTCGTGTCCGCGGCGATCTGGCGACTCGACCAAGGTGACCCCGCACGCCTCAAGGAGACCATGGCTGAGTGCACCCGGCGAAGGAGCGCGAGTCAACCGTGGGACCTCCCCTCGGCGGGGTGCGTGTTCCGCAACCCGCCTGGCGACTCGGCCGGCAGGCTCATCGATGCCGCGGGGCTGAAAGGGCTACGGGTGGGGGGGGCCATGGTGTCACCCGTGCACGCGAACTTCATCGTCGTGGTCGGCCCCTCATCGGCCCGAGAGGTGAGGCAGCTCATCAGGCTCGTGCAGGAGCGGGTGCGGGATGCCTCGGGTATCCTCCTCGAGCCTGAGCTCGTCATCGTCGGGGCTGAGTCGTGAGGCGGGTCGTGGTCTTGACTCCGGTGCTCCTCCTCGTGCTCCTCTCCGAGGCGCCGGGGCTCTTCGGCCTCGTGGTCCGAGAGGTGAGGTTCTCGCCCACCACGCTCGCCCGCGACGAGGTTGGCCGGCTCATCTCCGACGACGCCGTGGGCCGCCCCATGACCGCGCGCACGTGCAAGTGGGTCGAACAACGGGTCGGCGCGCACTGGGCCGTGTCCGCGGTGCGGGTCCGCAGGGTATGGCCTCATGCCCTCGAGGTGCAGGTTGCGGAACGGTCGTTCGTGGGCAGGACCGAGGGTTCGCCCACCCTCGTGATCGAACGGGGGGGCCAGGCCTTCCTCGCAGACCACCCGCCCCACACCCTGCCCCTCCTCATCGGGTGGGATGATTCACCCGCGTGGGGTGAGGCGCTGGAGGCCCTCGTGTGTCTGCGACAGAGCGACCTCGGTGAGGGGAGCACGGTGCATGGCCCGCCACGCGACGGCTTCGTCGAGGTCGACTGCCCCCGGTTCGGGGCCACCCTCTTACTCCCCTGTCCCGCGGACGCGGGACTCGCCTCGCGTCTGTCGTTCGTGCCCACCGTGCTCGCGGATGCGCACGCGAAGGGGGAACGGGTCCACACCGTCGACGTGCGGTGGACGAACCAGATCGTGGTACGGAAGGCCCCCTGATGGCTGTGAGACGCGCTCGGGGCACCTTCGCGTCGCTGGACATCGGCACGTCGAAGGTGGCCGCGTTCGTGGGGCAGTTGGTCGAGGAAGACGAGGTCGAGGTGCTCGGCATGGGAGTCGTGCCCTCCGAGGGCGTGCGCACCGGGGCGGTCAACATGGTGCGGGACGCGGCCGAGTGTGTCCGGGCGAGCCTCGCCGAAGCGGAGGCCACAAGCGGCGTGAGAGTCAAGCACGTGGTCGTCGGCATCGCGGGGGGGGAGGTCTCCTGTCGTACCCTGCACAGCGGTGACCTCGTGCTCGGCGATCGAAGCAGGGAAGTCCTCACGGGCGACGTCGCGCGCCTCCACGACCGCGTGCGCGCGGGGGCCCTGTCCGAGGACGAGGTCCTGCTCCACGTCGAGCCTCAAGAGTACCTCCTCGACGGCCGCACGGTCACCTCGGACCCGGTCGGGATGTGGGGGATACGGGTGGCGATGAGGGCGCTGGTCGTGACCGGTTCCTCCGCCGCGGTGCATAACCTGCGCACGTGCGTGCAGATGGCGGGTGCCCAGGTGAGTGAGCTCGTCTTGGAACCGTTGGCGTCTGCGGAGGCAGTGCTCGGGCCAGACGAGAGGGATCTGGGTACCGCCTTGGTCGACCTTGGGGGTGGCACGAGCGACGTCGCCCTGTTCCAACGGGGCGCGATCCGTTCCAGCGCGGTGATCGGTTTGGGGGGTGAGCTGGTCACCCGGGACCTCGCCCTCGTACTGGGCACCACCCGGGAGGCGGCCGAGGAGCTGAAGCGTACGGTGGGGCTCGCGCCCCGCGACCCCGGGGAGGACGAGGAGACGGTCGAGGTCCCTGGCCTCGGTGATGCCCCGCCGCGCCGCGTGTCCGCCTCCCTGGTGAGCGAGATCATCCGCGCACGCGTGGAAGAGATCCTCGAAGAGGTGTCCACCGTGCTTCAGGAGCGGGCGTTCCAGGAACCCCTCGCTGGAGGGGTGGTGCTCACCGGCGGTGCCTCCAAGCTGGAGGGCTTGGTCCCCCTGGCCCGGCGCCTGCTGCGCATGCCGACGCGCTGCGGGTATCCGCGCAGGGTGCTGGGTCCTCCGGAACTGCTCGCTTCACCGGAGCACGCCACGGGCCTGGGGCTTCTCCGCCGGGCGGCCGCCTCTGGGCAAGGGAGCGGGCCCGGCCCCCGTCGCCTCGGCCTCTGGAACTGGCTCAAGGAACGTTGGAAGGAGCTTGGATGATGGAAGAGAATGAGTACCGGTCCTCAGGAGATGTGCTCCCACGGTCACTCGTCGAACACGGTGTGAAGGGAGGAGACACCATGACGTTTCGTATCATGCCTGCAGAAGAGGCCCACCCGACACCAAATGGCGCCAAGATCAAGGTCGTGGGTGTCGGGGGGTGCGGAGGCAACGCCCTGAACCGTATGATCGCGGCGGGGCTGGAAGGAGTCGAGTTCATCGCCATCAACACCGATTGTCAGGACCTCGAGAAGTCGCGCGCCGAAACCGTGGTCGCCATCGGGAAGGAAGCGACAGGGGGCAAGGGCACCGGCGGCAATCCTGAGGTGGGGCAAAAGGCCATAGAGGAGAGCCAGGAGGAGGTGCGCGCCGTCCTCGAAGGGGCCGACATGGTGTTCATCACTGCGGGCATGGGTGGCGGCACGGGCACCGGTGCGTCCCCGGTGATCGCGCGCCTCGCGCGGGAACTCGACGCCTTGACCGTCGCGGTGGTCACCAAGCCGTTCCGGTTCGAAGGGCCGGCACGGATGCGCGCCGCGGAGCGGGGGATCGCCGAGCTGCGCAAACACGTGAACACCCTCATCGCGATCCCGAACGACCGCCTCCTGAGCATCGTGCCCGAACGAACCCCCCTGCGCCAGGCCCTCGCCGAGGGAGACCGGATCCTCCGGGACGCCACGCGCGGCATCGTGGGGATCATCACGAGCACGGGCGAGTGGAACCGTGACTTCTCCGATGTGCGCTCGGTCATGTCCTGCGGGGGAGACGCCGTGATGGGCATCGGTGAGGCGTCCGGGGACGAGCGTGCGGTGCGCGCCGCGGAGTTGGCCATTACGAGCCAGCTCTTGGAGGAGACGTCGATCCGGGGGGCAAAGTCGGTCCTCCTGCACGTGGCCGGGGACGAGGACATGAGCCTGCACGAGGTGCACAGCTGCCTCTCGGTCGTCCAGGAAGGTGCCGGGGGCCAGGCGGACGTCAAGCTCGCCATCGGGATCGACCCGTCCCTCAACGGGTCGATCCGGGTCACGGTGATCGCGACCGGGTTCGGGTCCACCACGGGCGGGGACGCGGACCTGCTAGGTGAGGACCACCTGCCCGTTCCGTTTGCACGCCGCGCGAAGAAGGCCGAGGAGGATCCCTGGAGCCTTGACGTGCCGTACTCGGGGGTCGGCCCTGTGCCGAGCAGGAACATGACCAGGGACTGGGAAGTACCGTCGTTCCTGCGCCGCCAGGCGGACTGAGGGGAGGGACCGGAGGTCGGCCCTTGACGAAGGGACCTCCTCGGGTAACTTGAGTGGTTTGCGGGTTTTTCCACCGCGACCACCTTGGGCGGAGGTGGGAACCTGCGGCGCGTGCCAAGGGTATTTTTTACGTGGCATCGGCATCCTTATCTCGCCGCGTGACGCCACCGTCGCCCACTCCGGTTCGCGACAGCGGCCTCTCAGGACGCGCAGCGGTTCCGTGTGTGGGAGCGTCCCCGCGAGTGAGGCTGCGAATCCTCAGGAGGCAACGCCCATGGCTTCGGTTCGCACCGGCCTGCCCATTGCCCTCGCGGGCGTGGCGGGCATCCTCGTCGGTACCTTGCTCACCGGAAGCACCCCTGAGCGACCAACCCTCGAGGCACCTGTCGCTTCGACGCCGACACCGTCCCCTCGACCTGCGGCGGCGGTGAGCCTCCCCTCCTGGTCGGAGGTGGCCGAGCACGTCATCCCAGGGGTGGTGAACGTGAGCAGCGAACGGGTGGTTCGGAGGGAACCGAGCGACTTCGACAGCCCGTTCCGCGGCCCCATGGAGGAGTTCTTCCGGGAGTTCTTCCGTTTCAGGGGCCTGCCTGAAGAGGGCCGCCAGCAGAGCCTCGGATCCGGGTTCATCGTGGACAAGGATGGGTACATCCTCACGAACAACCACGTGGTCCAATCCAGGGACGCCAAGATCATCGTCAAGCTCTCCGACGAGAGCGAGTACAAGGCCCAGGTCGTGGGCGTCGATCCCGAGACTGACCTGGCCCTCCTCAAGATCGAGGCGAGGGAGCCTCTCACGCCCCTTGAGCTGGGCGATTCCGACAAGCTGCGCGTCGGCGATTGGGTGATGGCGGTGGGGAACCCCTTGGGGTTCGACCGGACGGTGACGGTGGGGGTCGTCTCTGCCCTCGGCCGGTCGAACCTGCGCTTCGGGACCGAGGGGCCCGCCTACCAGGACTACATCCAGACGGATGCGTCCATCAACTTCGGGAACTCCGGGGGGCCACTCGTCGACGTGCATGGCCGTGTCGTGGGGGTCAACTCGGCGATTACTTCGCCGTCCGGAGGGAACATCGGCATCGGGTTCGCGATCCCCATCAACCTGGCCCACGAGGTGATCGATCAGCTGAAAGAGCAGGGCAGGGTCGTGCGCGGGTGGCTCGGCGTGCAGATCGGCCCTCTGAGCAAGGATCTGGCCGAAGGCCTCAACCTCGAAGGGGTCCAGGGAGTCCTCATCAACGACGTGTTCGAGGACAGCCCTGCGCAGAAGGCCGGCGTGAAGCCTGGTGACGTGGTGTTGGCCATCGACGGTCAGAAGGTCTCGAGCGCGAAGGAGCTCCAGTTCATCGTCGCGAGGCGGCGGGTCGGTTCAACGGTGAAGCTCACGATCAACCGGGACGGCAAGACCATGCACCTCGACGTGAAGCTCGGGGAGCGTCCCAGCAGCATCGCCTCGGCGGCTCCCTCGCGTGCGGAAGAGGATTGGTTGGGGATGCGCGTGGTGAGCGCCAACTCCCGCGAGGCGGAGGAACTCGGAGTCGACACCGATGAGGGCGTAGTCATCGTCGAGCTGCGCCGAGGAGGGCCGGCAGAGCGGGCAGGCCTTCGGGTCGGCGACGTGATCGTCAAGGTCGGTCGGACCTCAGTGAATACGCCCTCGGAGTTCAAGCGCCTCACGGATGCGGCGAAGGAAGCCGGCAAGCCTGTTGTCTTTCTTGTGAAGAACGCATCGGGGTCACGGTTCGTCCCCATCAAACCCGATTAGGTGGGGGTTCTGAATTGGCGAAGAGATCATCGTACCGAGACGCAGAAGATCGGTCGCTCGACCTTTATCTAAGAGAGATAAGCACGGTTTCGCTCCTCACCCAGGAGCAAGAAGTCGAGCTCGCGAAGCGCATCAAGCAGGGCGATGAGGAAGCCCTCCATCAACTCACGCGTGCGAATCTCCGCTTCGTCGTGAGCGTGGCGAAACAGTACAAGAATCAGGGGCTCTCGTTGCCTGACCTGATCAACGAAGGGAACGTCGGTCTCATCAAGGCGGCCCTCCGCTTCGATGAAACCAAGGGATACAAGTTCATCTCCTATGCGGTATGGTGGATCCGCCAGGCGATCCTTCAGGCGCTCGCTGAGCACAGTAGGATCGTGCGCCTCCCTCTCAACAGAGCCGGTGCCTTGCACAAGATCGGGAAGTCATCGGATCAGTTGGGGCAGGAGTTCGGGAGGGAACCGACGCCGGAAGAGATCGCCGACGAGCTCTCCATGAGCGTGGACGAGGTGAACGAGACCTTGCGCATTTCCGGCCATCACCTCTCGTTGGATGCGACCTTGCGCGGAGACGACGGCAATCGACTCCTCGACTTCCTCGAGGACGAGATGCAGCCTGCGCCCGACGAGTACCTCATGGACGAGTCGCTGAGCACCGACATCGCCAAGGCGCTCGAGACGCTGTCGCCGCGCGAGCAGGAGGTGACGACCCTCTACTTCGGCATCAATCGTGACCGGCCGTGCACCCTCGAGGAGATTGGACAGCACCTCGGTCTCACGAGAGAGCGGGTCCGCCAGATCAAGGAGAAGGCTATCAAGCGCCTCCGTCACGCCAAGAGGGCCAAGAGGCTGAGGGCTCACCTCTCGTAGGTGCGCGGAGGGCACTCCTGGAGGAGTGCCTCGGGATCGGTTGCCTCACCTTCGCGGGCGCGTGAGTTGCGCCCGCGAAGGCGTTGGAGGTGCATGTGCGCCAATGGACCGGCCGCCCCCACGTGAAAGGAGGTGCGCGGTGCGAGCCTTCCTTCCTTTGGTCTGGTGCGCGGTGCTCATCCTTGTTGTGGCACCCACGTGCAGCGAGAGAGGGGAACCCAAGCGTGCGCCATCGCCGACCCCTCGGGTGGTGGTCTCCGGCGTGGTGAGGGGGACCCCTCCGAGGGGGATGCCGCCGTTGCCACCCTCGTCGTCCCCTGCGCTCGGGGCGCCGGTGCGGGGGGCGAGGGTCTCCCTCCGGCGGTTCGTCGACCGGGACGCCGCGGCGGGCAGCGTCCTCGCCTCCACCGTCACCGACAGCGCGGGCGCCTATCGCCTAGAGGCGCCACCGGGGACGTACTTCCTCGTGGTGAGCCACGCAGTCATCCCTCACGCGGTCTTCACGTTGGGGTACGAGGAGAAGAACTTCGCACCCTCTGACAGCGTGAACGCGTCACGCGTGGTGGAACTCACCGAGGACGCGACCGAAGACTTCGTGCTCCCCCAGGCGTGGCCTCAGTAGCCCCGGATGCCCCCCTCGCCTCCCAGGGAGGCGACCTTCGCCGCTGGGCCGGGCTGGCCGCCGGCCTCGGCGCGGCGTTGGTGGTGCGCCAGCCCATCCCTTCGTGCCTGCTCTTGGCCGCAGGGGTGATGGGGTGGAAGGGCATGCCCCTGACGGAGCTCGCGCGGGTCGGGGCGGGGACCCTCGCGGTGCTCGCGCACCGACGTGAGCTCGGCCTCGCATCGCTGGGCCTCGCCCTCGTCCGGAGGGGGCCCCGTGGGCTCCTCGACGGCCCCTCCCTGGGCTGGGGTGCCCTTGTGGCCGCGCACGCGGCATCGGAAGGCGCCTCCCCCTCGTGGATCACCTGCGGGCTGATGGGAATGGCAGCCTTGCTCCTCGGTTCCTTCTGGCCGTTCTGCACGTCATGGCTCGCCCCGGACGAGGGATGGGGGAGACGCCTCGCCCGCACGATCGTCGCCCTCCACCTTCTGGGAACGGCGGTCCCGCACGTGGATCCGGTCACGTTCGAGGCGTGGGCCCCCCTCGTGCTCTTCTTGCCGGGCCTGGGTGCGGTGTGGGCGGGGATCCTTGCCCTCTCGCCCCACGGTCAGGGGGCTGCCCTGCAGGTCCTGTGGTTCTTCGAGGTGCAGCTCCTCGGCGTCGTCCTGCTGGCGACGAGGTCGCTGGGGGGCGAGGCCCTGGGCCTGTTCGTGTGGGCGGCGGTCCTCCCGGTGCTCGTGCTCCTCGCGAGCCTCATCCCCAGGGCCGGGTCGGCCCTGGGTCGGAGGGGGGCCGAGCTCGTGAGCACGGCCGCGTTTGCGAGCATCTTGGGGGTCCCGGGCACGGCAGGGTTCGCTGCGCGGTTCTGCGCCCTCTCGCGCCTCGTCGCCTCCAGCCCGGCCGGTCTCGCGTGCTACGTGGCCGGGCTGCTGGTGGTCCCGGCCCTCATCCGTCCGCTGAGGGACCAGTCGCGGGAAACCTCGGCCTCCATCGCGGACCTCGCCGTGAGCACCGCGCTCGTGGCGATGGTCGTGATCCTGGGGCTCGGGCCCGCGCTCGGGGGAGGCCTCGGGCAGGGCTTGTGGCGCTGCGCGGCGCAGCCCTGACGCCTCCTGCAAAGAGGCGTGGGGGCCTAGCGGCCCGTCTCGCCTTCGAGGGGGAGGCGCTCTTCCGGCCGCACGATCGTGGGCAGAGGACGCTGGATGGAGACCCCTGCGCGCGCGAGGAGGGAGGCGATCCGCTCGGCCGGCGCGCAGTACGTGATCCCGTACTCGAAGCTCCTGAAGTCTCCCGCGACGACGGTTCTGGGGTCGATCTCGTCGAGGGTGGAACCAGGCAAGACCGTGTCCTCGTAGCCCCACACCTTGATCCGCTGTCCCCCGGTGCCGGTGACCACCCCCACGAGCTCGAGTCTGCCGGTACCACGGACGGTCGCCAAGACCGCCCCCCCGCTGTAGCCAGGAGGAGTGGCCGTCGCGACGACGAACGTGCCGCCCTCAAGCGGCGTCACGACCCCCCAGCTCACCTGGAACGCGCCCCGCGGGGCACCGAGGAGGTAGAGGCCGTCGCCGGCGCGGAGTGCCCTCGCCTGGCCGAGTTCGTAGGGGATAGGGGAGAGTGCCGCGCCGAGCACGGAGGCGTTCGCCCTCAGGATGGCGAGGTCATCCGTGGACGAGAACGCCACGACGCGCGCGGTGGTCTGGCCCTGTCCCGGACGTCCCACGAGGGTCTGCTGTGCCTTGCGCTCGCTCACGCCGATGAGCAGCCTGCCGGTGGAGGTCAGGCCGGTGGAGACCTCGGTCCTGACCACAGGGGGGAACTCGACGACGTGGTAGCAGGTGAGGATGAGGACGTCGTTCCTGTCCCGACGGAGCACCAGCCCGGTGCCGCGGATGCTCTCACTTCGGCGCTCCAGCACGGCGCCCCGGGGTGGGGGTAGGAGGCGAAACCCCGTGGGGCTGGAGGAATCAGGTGGGATGCTCCCGCCCTCGGTCGCGTGGTGGTAGTGGGTGACCTCGTATTGCGCGTGCGTGGTGACCGCGAGGAGGAAGGGCGGGGGCCACTCGTCCCATTCGGGCGAACCGGGCATGGTCGAGTAGCGGCCCTTGCCGGCGCCAGACGGATCCACGACCAAGGTCGAGAACGTGCAGGACGCCCCAAGGCACGCAACTGCCAAGAGCGCGACTCGGGGCGTCCTCGCGCTCATCGTGGCATCAGGTTCCTTCCGCGTAGCTGTCGCGATAGGCGATCTGCTCGGGGGTGAGGGAGTCGATTGAGATGCCCATGGTCTCGAGCTTCAAGGCCGCGATCTCCTGGTCTTGCTCCTCGCTCACCGTGTACACCCTGCGCTCGAGGGAGGATCCGTGGGAAGCGAGGTAGAGGAGCGACATGAACTGGTTGGCGAAGCTCATGTCCATCACCTCGCTCGGGTGCCCCTCCGCCGCGGCGAGGTTCACGAGCCGTCCCTTGGCCAGCAAGTAGATCCTCCGACCGTCGCGCATGACGTACTCGTCGCAGTTCGGCCTGATCTCCATCACGGACACCGCCTGCGCCTCGAGGTCGGGGATCCTGATCTCGCAGTCGTAGTGGCCCGTATTGCAGACGATGGCTCCGTCCTTCATGACGGCGAAGTGGCGATCCACGATGACGTCCTTCATCCCCGTGGCGGTGATAAAGATGTCGCCGAGCCGTGCGGCCTCGTCCATGGGCATGACCCGGTAGCCGTCGAGCATGGCCTTGAGCGCGGCCGTGGGCTTGACCTCGGTGATGATCACGTTCGCCCCCTGGCCGCGTGCCCGCCGGGCGCAGCCTGACCCGCACCGTCCGTACCCGGCGATCACGACGGTCTTGCCCGCGAACAGCACGCTCGTGGCCCGGAGGATGCCGTCGAGAGACGACTGGCCGGTGCCGTAGACGTTATCGAAGTCCCACTTCGTCTCCGCGTCGTTCACCGCGATCACGGGGTAGAGGAGCTTGCCCGCCTTGGCCAGGGCTCGCAGCCTGTGCACGCCTGTCGTCGTCTCCTCTGTCCCGCCGAGGATGCCGGAGGCGAGGTGCTGGTGGGTGCTGTGCACCCTGAAGATGAGATCGCAGCCATCGTCCAACGTGAGGGTCGGGCGGATGTCGAGGGTGCGGTCGATCGCCCAGTAGAACTCCTCGCGCGACATCCCGTGCCAGGCGAAGACAGGGATGCCCTCGGCCACGAGGGCCGCGGCCACATCGTCCTGGGTGGAGAGCGGATTGCACCCGCTCCAGGCGACCTCTGCACCGGCGGCGACGAGGGTCTTCACGAGCACGGCCGTCTCCTTCGTCACGTGGAGCGACCCGGAGATCCGCATGCCCGCCAGCGGCTTGGAGGCCTGGTGCCGCTCCCTCAGCCGCATGAGGACCGGCATACGCGATTCGGCCCACCTGATCTTCTTCAGTCCCGCCTCCGCGAGAGACATGTCGGCAACCTTGTAGTCCATCGGTTCTCCTTTCCTTCACCTGCGCGACGCGTCAGGATTGTTCGCGTCGGGAGGGGTGCCCTCGTTCGAGTGCGACCCCCCCGAAGACACATCCCTCCTGAGCCTGGCTCTCGTCACGAGGAGGGACAGGCCGCGGGGAGGGACGACGACATCGACAACTGCCTCATCGAACCCCGCACTCCTCACCCACCGGACCATCTCCTCTCCAGAGAACCCCTGCCACAGGGCACCGAGCTCGTCCCTCGCGCGCTCCACCTGGTGGGAGAGAGGGTCGATGACCACGAGGGTGCCCGAGGGGGCACAGACCCTCGACGCCTCCTCGAGCGCCGCCTGGGGGTCGGGGACGGCCTGGAGCACCAAGCCCATGAACACGACGTCGGCCTCCCGGTCGCGCAGGGGGAGGTGCTCCGCCTCGCCCAGACGGAACTCGCAGTTCGCCCAGCCTCCCTCATGGGCGCGCTGACGCGCCGCGGCCAAGACCTGGGGTGCGTGATCTACCCCGATCACCCGCCGTGCAGACGTCGCCAAGACCGGCAGGAGCCACCCTGTCCCACACCCCACGTCGGCGAGGACATCCGCCTTGGGGAGGGCCTCGCGTACCGTGGACCGATAGGCGTCGAGGTCGATCCAGGAGGCGAGGTTCGCCGGCCATGTCTCCGCCATGGCGTCGAAGAACTCGCGACGTGCCGCCTTGCGCGCCCCCACCAGCTCCGCGGCTCGCCGTCGGTCTTGGGCGGTGGTCTCGTCGGTGAGGAAGGACATTGCCGCAGAGGCGAGCTTCGTGGGTTCCCCTCGCGACTCCCAGGAGTAGAATGCCCGGGTCCCCTCACGCCGTACCCGCACCAAGGAGGCCCGGAGCAGGACCGCGAGGTGGTGGGACACCCGAGGTTGGCTCATCTGCAGGCAGGAGGCCAACTCGGTGACCGACAACGGCCCCTCGGCGAGGACCGCGAGGAGCCGAAGCCGCGTCGCGTCCGCGAGGACCGAGAACGTGGAGGAGACGGTTGAAATATCCATAACGATATAAAGATACATGCATGGATGGGGCGGTCAAGGGGGCCAGGACCCGCTCAGGCCGAGCCCGAGCGCGGGGGAGGGAGGGCCGGGGTGTGCCGCCTCGCGTCCAGGAGCGCCTTCACCTCGGAGAAGCCATGGTTGAAGGCTCGGCGGAGCTCAGGAGGAACGAGGCGGACGAGGGCGCAGGACCCTCTCATCACCTCGAGGGCGACCGGCGAGCGCGCGATGACCGGGCGCGCGGCCCCAATGCGGGCCACGGCGACGAACAGGATGGCCCCGCACAAGAGCGTCGCACTCGCCACGCCGACGAGGGATCCCAACAGCCGGTTCATCCACCCGAGGGGCGACGTGGCCATGAGGTGGTGGAGCAAGGCCGCCACGAGCGCGACCGCGAGGTAGACGCCGAGGAAGGTGAGGCCCGGGCCAAGGATCGCGCGCAGCTGGCTCGATCCGATCCACGTCGACAGCCACGCGGCCACGATCGTCCCGTGCTTGAGGGCCATCGTGATGCCGGCAACCACCGCCACGGCGACCCCAAGCTGGCGCACGAGCCCCTTGAAGGCTCCGATGACCGCCGCGATGCCGATGACCCCAAGGAGCGCGATGTCGAGCACGTGCATGCCTCACCCTCCTGTGAGCACTCGGGGAATCGTTCCGCTCAACCGGGCGACGATCTCGTAGGGGATCGTCCCGCACTCCCGTGCGAGGGCGGCGGCGCTCACCTCGTCGTCACCGTCACGCCCGATGAGCGTCACCACGTCCTCGAGGGCTACCCCAGGGATGTCGGTGACGTCGACCATGAAGATGTTCATGCAGATCCTCCCCCTGACCGGGGCGCGCACGCCGCGGACGAGGACGTGGGAGCCTCGGGATAGGGCGCGGGGATACCCTTCGGCGTAGCCCACAGGGACCACACCCAACGTGGTGGGGCGGGTGGTGCGATACTCGAGGCCGTACCCGACGAACTCCCCGGCTGCCAAGCGTTTCACCTGGCTCAGGCGCGCGCGCCAGGAGAGCACGGGGCGCAAGGGGGTGAACCCGGGCAGGGAGCGCGCGCTCACGAGGGTCTCTCGGGAGGGCCACAGCCCATAGGCCGAGATGCCGATGCGGACGACGTCGAGGTGCGTGTGCGGGAACAGGAGGGCCGCGGCGGAGCAGGCGGAGTGAACGACGAGGTCCCGACCGAGGCGAGCCTCCAGTTCCCGGCGCACCTCGAACAGGATCGTCGTCTGCCGCGCGGCGTAGGAGTAGTCGGTCGTGTCCTCGATGTTGGCGTAGTGGGTGGAGAGGCCTTCGAGTCGGATCCCGTCGAGTGACTCGATGAGATCCGCCAGGCCGAGGGCGTCCCGAGGGGGGAGTCCGTGACGGTTCGTGCCCGTCTCGAGCTTGAGGTGCACCGGAACATCGATGCCGTGCGCCCTGCCCCTGGCCGCAAGGGTGTGCACGGTGAGGGGGTCCCACACGGACAGGCGAAATCCGGGGCGAACCGCCGCGTCGAGCGCCGCCACAGGCACGTAGCCGAGGATGAGGATCGGCAAGCTCGTCTGCCTCGCGACGTGGCAGGCCTCTGGCAGTGAGTGCACGGCGAACCAGTCGACGAGACCACACCGCTCCACGAAGGGCGCCACGACCTCCACACCGTGCCCGTAGGCGTTGGCTTTCACCACCATGCAGATCCTCGTGGGACGTGGCACCCGCCTCCTGAACAACGCGAGGTTGTGGCGCAGGGCCGACCCGTCCACCTCGATCCAGGTGTGGAGCTCGGGAGGGGCGTGGAACATCGATCGTGCCTCTGACGGGGAAAACTCCCCTAAGCAAAGGGTCCTCTCTCCTCCGTCAATCTCCGTGCGGCGCCCCGTTGCTCCCCCCACCCGCCCCTGCTACCTTCCCGCCTCTGCCACGACCGCCGTACCCTCGACAGCCGCGCATCCTCGGTGGGACACATGCGATACTGGAGCCAGACCCTCCGTGACGTCGTCCAGGCGCCAAGCCCCACCCTCAGGGCTGGTGCGTGGGGCCTGGCGAACAGCCTCCTCATCCCTGCCTACGGCGTCTTCGCCATCTTGGTGGTGTTCCGTGCCACCCCGGAGCAGGAGCTTGGGGCCTACCTCGTGCTCCAGTCGATCTACCTCATGACCGTGCAGCTGGCGAGGAGTTTCGGCTACACCTCGCTCGTGCGGCACTTCTTCGAGGAGGGGCCTCGGGGAGAGAACGTGGGCAGCAGCGCGGCCCTCACCCTCGGGTTCCACGCGGTCGTGTTGGGAGGGGCCATCGCGCTGCGCCACCCCCTGTCTCGGCTGCTTGGGTGCCCCCCCCTGCCCGGGCTCATCTGGTACGTCGCCCTCGCGGTGATCGCGGGGGTGCCGGGGGAACTGAGGATGGCGATCCTCCAGGCCCAGCACCACACCCGCCAGGTCTTCACGATCAACGCGGTCTACCACCTCGTCATGATCGCGGTGATCTCCGGCACGGTGGTGGCGCGCGGGGCCGTCGCGGCATCGAGGCTTGTGGAGGCGGCGGTGTGGGCCGCGGGGGCCTCCTCGCTCGTTGCCCTCCTCCTCGCGCCTCGGGGGGTGCACCGCCCCCGGGTCACCAAGGAGGGGGTGAGGCGGATGTTCTCCTACGGACGGTTCACCCTTGGCACGAGCCTGTCCAGCGTCGTGTTCACTCGGATCGACGTGCTCATCCTCTCGGCCTTCCAGGGACCACTCGAGGTGGCCGCGTACGGGGTGGGCAAGGTGTTCGCACGCATCTTCGACGTGTACCTCCACACCGCTGCCCTCGTGCTCTTCCCCCTGTTCTGCAGGCTGTGGACCGAGGGAAGAAGGGAGCACCTGCGGCGCCTCTACCGGCGGTTGCTGCTGGGCTCCACCCTCGTGTTCGTGCCCCTGGTGGGCGTGATGGCGCTGCTGGCCGTCCCGCTGGTGAGGCTCTTCTACGGAGACAAGTACCCGACGGCCGGCCCGCTTCTGGCGGCGTTCTCCCTCACCGGGCTCACGGTCCCGTGGATCACCCTCGCGCAGAACCTCATCAACGCCGCGGGGGTGCCGTCGTACGTGTTCGGGGCCCGGGTGGGGATCGCCGTGTGCAACCTCGCTCTCGACCTCGTGCTCATCCGCCTGTTCGGGGCCATGGGGGCGATCCTTGCGACGCTCACGAGCTTCGCCGCACTCGCGGTGCTCATGACCCGCAAGGCGTCGCGGGTGTTCTCGTTCGAGGACTCAGGACCCGCCCGAGGGGACCGCCACGGCGCCTGAGCCGCCCTCGGGCCGAGGGGGCCGCCGTGTGAGACCCCACGCCCCGCCCACGAGCTTCAGGACCGCGAGGGCGGCGAAGGAGCCGCCGAAGCCGAGGGAGGGGAGCATGAGCAGCCCGGCCACGAGGGACCCCGTGCAGGCGCCCGCACGGTCCGCCCACTCGAGGACCGAGGCGGCCCATTGGGACCCCATGGTCCTGCCTACGCCCCCGGCGGCGCTCGCGAACTGGGCGCCAGCGACTGCCGCGAGGACGACCGTGAGTCCGTAGTAGCACCAGGCGGAGTGGACGATCGGGACCGAGAACGAGGCGATCGCCAAGAGGGTTCCCAGGGCGACCTCGCCGATCCAGAGGGGGAGCCGGCGCCCGAGCGAGGCGCCGAGCACGAGGCCGAGCATGTACGAGGCGTTCAGCAGGGCGATCCTGTGGTAGAGGGTGCCGATGGCGTGCTGGAAGCCCAAGAGCACGAGCAGGCTGGCGGCGAAGGAGGCGAAGCCCGTGGTGAGGATGGTACCGGCACCCCGCGTCGCATGCCCGGCGCGGTCGAGACGGCGGATCACCACCCACGCGAGCGCGAGGATCCCGCACGAGGCCCCCAGTGCGACCGCCACCCCGAGGCGCATGGTGCCTCGGTAGCCTGACCGTTCGAGCCACACCCGCAGCTGGCGGGCGAAGGCGCGGGGATGCCGATCCGTGTTCGGGACGACCCCAGGGGCGTGAAGGAGGGCCCGCGTCACCTCCGCGGTTTCCTCGGGAGGGAAGAGGAGGTTGAGGTAGGCGACGGACCGTCCGTCGTCGTCGCGTGCGAGGGCTCGGTCGCGCATGGCCTCCACGGAGAACGAGGGATCCGGGCTCGCGAAGAACCACCCCCCCGGCCCGGGGCTCACGAGGACCGAGGGGAACACGTGGCGCAGGTCTTGGTAGGTTGTCGCCGATGAGGCCAACCGTGACCCTGCGAGCGCCGCGGCTGGGAGGTGGGCCGGGAGGGCGAGCACCCCCCGAGGGCGGAGGAGGGCCGCGGCGGAGGAGAAGAACTCCCTCGTGTAGAAGCGGTTCGCCCCCGCGGTGACGGGTTCAGGGGCATAGACCATGAGCAGGTCGAGCGGCGTCCCTCGCTGTAGCCAGGCCCGACAGTCATCCCGCACGAGGTCGACGGTGCCACAGAGGCGGGCCGCGAGGGAGGCGACGAGCTCGTCTTCTTGGACCGCGAGGAGGGTGGTGGTGTCGGGCAGGACGAGGCGCAGGGGAGGAGTGGGGTGCCCGAGCACCGCGACGGTGCGCAGGGAGGGAGCCACGAGCAGGATCGTGGAGGCCTCGAGGGTTTCGAGCTGATCGGGGGGACACGAGAACAGGAGGCGTGCGTCGAAGTACACGGCGTACCGCTCCTCGAAGCGAGCGACCTGGACGTGTCCGTACGGGGACTCACCACTCCACAAGAGCTCCCCCTCCCCGACGAGCGCACCCCACCGCACCTTCTCCAGGGAGGGGCCGCGGGTGCCCCACGCCACGCAGTGTGCGAGCACCGCCACCATCCCGAGGCGCCACAGGATCCTGCCTGGGAGCAGCCTCCTGAGCATGGGGCTCGACGTTCCCACGAACACCGCCACCAGCGGCAGGAGGGCTCGGAAGGCGTCGATGCGGGACAGCCACCACGACATCGCCACGCCTCCGAGGAGCCCCCCGGTGGCCTCGGCCGCGTAGAGGATCCCGACGGAGCCCGCGTCCCTGAGGTACCTCGCCGCCAGGGGGAAGAGGGTCCCCCCCGTGAGGCCCAGCGGGACGATGACCACGACCGGGAGGCCAACCGCGGCCCACCACGGGGGAGACTCGCCTGGCTGCAGCCCAAGGAGGGCAGGCATGCTCCTGATCGCGGCCACCATCCACGGGGGAAGGGCGGCCAGCAGGAGGAGGAGGGCCGCGAGGGTGGTCTCGCGCCCACGGGTACGCACCAGGCGCGCCCCGAGCCCGAAGGAGGCGAGCCAGGTCGCGTAGAAGAGGGAGAGGAGCAGCTCCGTGCCCTGAAAGGTCGCGAGCACCTCCCGCGCGAGCACGACCTGAGCGGCGAGCGTGAAGCACCCCAGCCCGAGCCCGAAGGTGAGGGGGGCACCGAGGGACACGAGCGCGGCGGCGGGAAGGCCTCGGGCCTTCAGGCGCTCCACGTCTCGGGCCAGCGCTCTTGCGCGACGCGCTCGTCGAAGGGGGCGCGGGACGGCGGCTCGGGAACCTCGTGAGGGTAGCCGATCGGCAGGAGCGCCACGACCCTGGCCTCCGCAGGCACGCCGAGGATCTCCTTGACCTGATCCTCGTAGAACGCGCCGATCCAGCAGGTGCCCAACCCTTCCACCACGGCGGCGAGGGTGATGTGGTCCACCGCGATCGCCACGTCGATGGCGTAGGCGGGTTGCCCGCACGTCATCACGTAGTCCGTGTTCACGCCGCAGGCGGCGAGCACGACCGGGGCCTCCGCGATGAAGTGCTGGTTCTTCGCGGCCTTCGCCAGGGCCTTCTTCTTCTCTGGATCGCGTACCACGACGAACCGCCAGGGCTGTCGGTTCTTGGCCGAAGGGGCCCTGAGCCCGACTTCTATCACACGGCGGAGCTTCTCCTCCGAGATCTCGCGCGGGAGGAAGGAGCGGATGCTGCGCCGCCGTTGCACGACGTCGTGGAAGTCCATCGATACCCTCCTTTGCGGTCCATGTCGCGTTCAGGCAAGGGGTGACGTGACCCGATCGAACCCCTCCGAGGCAGGGGGGCCATCCGCCGTGGGGCGCCACGTGCGCGACCCACCCAGCTGCGTGCACCGAAGGGAATCTACTTGTTGCCCCACCTGCCTGCAGCTTCTTTTGTGCACCATCTCGTCTCGTGCGTCCAAGGCCGCCCACCACGAGGGAGGAGGGTCGTCATGGCGAAACGGCGCACCCCTGTCCGTCCACAGCAGAAACCCCCGGGTTCACGTGCGCCCGGATGGCGCCTGCCTCGTGGGGGGAGCTGGTGGGCAATCGCCGCCCTGGTGGCCATCCATGGGGTGTTCTTCCGCGCGGTCCTCGTGGAGGGACGCAGCTTCGTGAGCCCAGACACGGTGCAGGCCGCCGCCCCTGCCCAGGCGTACGCCCAGCGCTACCTCGCGACGCACGGTCGTGACCCACGGTGGGTCCCCCACGTTTGCGCCGGCATGCCCGCGCGGGGGAGCATGATGCTCCCCGTCGACTACCCGGTGAATCGTCTCCTGCGCGGCGGCCTCGGGGGCGCGTACGGGTCAGACGAGGCCAAGGTGCTCCACCACCTCCTCGGCGCCGTGTGGACCTTCCTCCTCTGCCGGCGACTCGGCGTGGGCACGCTGGGGGCGATCCTCGGGGGGTGTGGCTTCTCCCTCGCCACCAGCCTCGTGTCGGTCACGGTCGCCGACCACGGGGGCAAGCTCTTCTCCGCCTCGTACGTGCCCGTCATGGCATGGGCGGCACTCAGGGTCGTCGACAGCCCGGGCTGGAGCAGGGCAGCGATCCTCGGTGTGGTGACCGGGTTGATGCTCCGCGCAAAGCACCCGCAGATCGCGTTCTACGGGCTCCTCGCCTTCGTCTTCTTCTTCCTCGGGCACCTTCCGCCCTGGCGGCAGTGGCGGAGGATCGTACTGGCCCTCCTCCTGGGTGGTCTCGGGTTGTCCATGGGGTACGCGATCTCCGCGCCACTCACCTTGCCCGCGCAGGAATACGCCCCCCACTCGATCCGCGGCGCGGGACCCGGAGGGGGGCTCGCGTACGACTACGCGACCCAGTGGTCCTTTCACCCGGTCGAGATCCTGACCTTCGTGGTCCCAGGCGCCTTCGGGTTCGGCGGCGCCACCTACTGGGGCCACATGCCCTTCACCGATGCACCCAACTACGCAGGGGCGCTCCTCGTCGCCCTCGCCGCCCTCGGTGGGGTGAGCGGCTTCCAGAGGCGCTGGGTGAAGGTCGTGCTCATCATGATGGCGTTCTCCCTCCTCGTGAGCATGGGCAGGTATTCCCCCCTTGTGTACGACCTGCTCTTCCGCCACCTGCCCCAGTTCAACCGATTCCGGGTGCCGGTGCTCATGCTCGTGCTCTTCCAGCTCGGCTGCTGCCTCCTCGCCGGGTTGGGGGTGCAGCGCGTGCTCGAGGGAGCGCGCCGACTCTGGACACGCGCGGGCTGGGGCTTCGTGGCGGGGGCCGCCGTCGTGCTCCTCCTCAGCTCCGTGGCTTCCTCGGCCGCCCGTGAGGCGCGACGGCCCGGGGAGGAGCGGGTGCCTGCCCAGACCCTCGAGGCGCTCACCGAGGAACGGGCCCGTCTGGCCCTTCACGACGGGGTGAGGGGGGCGGCGTTCCTCCTCGTCCCGGGGATCGTGCTCCTGTGGCTCGGACGGGGTGCGAGGGCCGCGTGGGCGCCGAAGGCGGTCGCCGGGGCGCTCGTGGTCGCCGGCGTCACGGACCTCTGGGAGGTCTCGGCACGGATCGTCGCCCCCCATTTCGGCAGGGGAGACCTGGCCCGTTCCCTCCAGCCCACCCCAGCCGAGAGGTGGCTCTCCTCCCAGGAGGGGCCCTTCAGGGTCCTGCCCCTGGGCGAGCGTGCGAACTCGAATCGTCTCATGGCCTTCGGGGTCGAGAGCGTGACGGGCTACTACCCGGCCAAGGTGGCGCGGTACGCGAGGATGCTCGAGTCAGGCGCGCTCGCCAACCTCTCGGTCCTGCGCATGCTCGGGGTCCGCTTCGCCCTCAGCCCCTTCCCCCTGCAGACAGACGTGGTGCGCCTCGTGCGCACCTTCGGATCGGAGCACGTGTACGAGTTCCCCTCCCCACTGCCGAGGGCATGGATCGTGCCCCGATGGGAGACCGTGGCGGCCGAGCAGGTCCTCGCCCGGGTTACCACAGCGGGATTCGAGCCCGAGAGCCTCGCGATCCTCGAGTCGGATCTCGGGATCCGTCCCCCAGGACGCGGGCGGGTCGTGCACGTGGCGCGCGAGGTGCCTGAGCGGATGGAGGTTGCCGTCGAGGTGGAACAGGACGCCGTCCTCGTGATCTCCGAGGTGTACTACGCGCCAGGGTGGCACGCGAGGGTGGATGGCCGCCCCGTCCCAGTGGTGGCGGCCAACGGCCTCCTGTGCGCCGTGCCGGTGCCCAGGGGCTGCAGGCGCGTCGAGTTCTTCTACGACTCGCGTGCGGAGCGGCTCGGGGCGCGGCTCGCGTTCGCCGGATGGGGTTCCTTCGCCGTGCTCCTGGCCCTGGGGGCGATCCGCGGCGAAGTGCCCCTAAGGTCACTCCCGCGCAAGGTCAGGGCGGTGATCACTCGAGGTAGCCCAGCGCCTTGAGTTCCTCTACGTCGCGCGCATTGAGTGGCCGAGACGAAGGGCAGGCCTCAAGGACGAGGTTACGGTGGGCACGGAGGGCGGAATCGAGGAGGCTCACCGCCATGGACCTCTTGGCATCCCCCTCCGACAGGATGGACCCGACGGAATCGCTCGGATTCACGATCATACGCCAAGACCCCCACGAGGCCAGGAGCCTCCCTCTTGCGTCTCCCGTGACCTGGACCCTCGGAGTCCCTGAGAACAGATCATGGGGGCCTACCCGCCGCCTCCCGCGCGCGAGGCGCAGCAGCGTAGGACGGAGTTGGACGAGCTCTACCGGGGTCGTGATCCGTACCCCGGACGGGACCCCAGGCCCGGACATGATGAGGGGAATGGCAACCACGGACTCGTGGAGAGAGTGGGCATGCCCGAGGTAGCCGCCGTCGTCGAAGATGGACTCGCCGTGGTCAGACACGACGGCGACCACGGTGGATCGGTGCAGCTCTCGGAGTCGCAGGTGGGCGAACAGGTGCCCGAGCGCACGGTCCACTGCGGCGACCTCACCGTCGTAGAGCGCGCGGACCATCGCCAGTTCCTGTTCGGTGATCGCCTGCCCTCGTGTCCGTCGAGCCTTCCACAAGGCTTCGCTCCCCAGCTCCTCCCAGGCAGGGTCGAACCCCACGCGGGATGCCTCGACCGCCGGCGGATCGTAGTCGAGGTGGGGATCCATGAGGTGGAGCCACAGGAAGAACGGGCGATGCCCCTTGTCGATCCAGCGCATCGCGGTGCGCACCGACCGGTCCGCCCGGGGGTTGCACCTGGTCGTCGCCTCCACGCCTTCCTTCAAGCTGGGACGGTCCACGGGCTCGCGGTGCATCGCCTCGAACACCGCAAACCCTTGGGCGATGCCGCTGGGAGGCTCGAGGACCCACGTATTCACGAGCCCGGCGCACACCCATCCGTGGGCACCCAGCACCTCGGCGAGGCATTCGGCACCCTCGTCGAGGCGGGCCTCGTTCGAGCGGACCCCCGTGCGCGAGGGGTACAACCCCGTCATCATGGTGGCGTGGCTGGGATGGGTGAGGGACCACGGTGCGGATGCCTCGAGCCACAGGGTTCCGGCACGGGCGAGGGAATCGAGCGTGGGTGTCCACGTGATGCGGGGATCGTACACCCCGAGGGCGTCGCGCCTCAAGGTGTCCACCGTGATGAGCAGGATGTTGCGCCGTGCCGTGCACCCCAGCGACAGGGACACGAGGCACACGAGCAGGGTCATCCGCATGGAGGATCTCCGGGAGGCAGGGGACGGAGTTGGTGCCCGCACGTTGCGCGCGGGGGTGCGCCGTGTCAATGGCAGGGGTGATCGTGCGTGCCCTGTGCCTCCTCGCGGCGCTGACGTGCGCAGGGGCCAGCGCCGATACCCTTTCCCTCCCCCCCCGACCTCAGACGCTCGCCGTGACCCCGGCGCCCAGGGTGAAGGATCCGGTCCTCGCCTACTTGATCGCCTTGCTGGAGGCGGACCTCTGCGACACATTGACCGGGTCGGACATACGGGCAGCGTCCGTGAAGCCCGGGAGGTCGACCCTCATCCCACTCCACCTCCTCGATGCGGTGGGGAGGGGGCCGAGCCTGGGAGACACGGGACGGGTGGTGACCTTGTGGCTCACGAAGCCAGGGAAGGTGCCCGCCCCCTACTCGCTCTTGGGCTACCACCCGGGCTCGGTGTGCCTGCCCAAACGGGTGGTGCTGCGGGAGTGGAGGCTCGGCATGATCGTGCTCAGCGACCCGAGGAGGGGGTCGTTCACCCTCCGAGACTGCTACGTCTGGGCCGTGATCGAGGGGCGCGTCTGGATCGACATCGATGCCTTCGTGGACAAGTTCCTCGGCCGGGCAGTGGACGATGTGACTGTCACGAGCCTCGCCTTGTTCTGGTGGAACGACGTGCGCTACGCCATGTCCATGGGCTACAACGACCGGAGGGAGGGGCGGTCCGGGGCACTCAGCCTCCCCAAGAACGAACTCGAGTTTCCAAGCCCCTGGCAGCTGCGGGCGGCGGGCAAGTTCCTCCGTGGCAAGACCGAGGCGCTCCTCCGCCAGACCGCCGTGGTGGAGGCACCCCCCACGCGATGAGCGAGCTCGCACGCCCACGCACGCCCTTCGCAACCCATCCGGAGGAGATTCCAGGCTACGTGGCCTCCAGCTCCCATCGATTCGCCCTCACCCTCGCGTTCATCGGCCCGACCCTGCGAGGGACGGCGCTCGACGTGGGGCCCCGAACCCCCTTCACCGACCTCCTCGAGCGGCACTACGGTCTCTCCATCGACACGACCGAGGGCGACCTCGACGAGATCGAACTCCATGGGAGCTACGACGTCGTGTTCCACTTCGAGGTGCTCGAGCACCTCATGAACCCACTCTTCCACCTCAGGCAGGTGAGGCGGGTGCTCAAGGAAGACGGGGTCATGTTCCTCTCCACACCCCTGGCAAAGCCTCACTTCCTCTGGTCGCCCTACCATTTCCACGAGATGCACCCCCGAGAACTCACGCTGCTGCTTGAGAGGGCAGGATTCAGGGTCGTCCGATCGGCGAGGCATCGGTTCCACCCCCTCCCCCGCTACCTCACGGGGATTCGGCCGCTGCTCAGGCTCGTCCTCGAACGGTTCGTGATCCTCGAGGTGCGGAAGGCGAAGGCACCGGGATAAGGGCGCTGGTCACCATCCGAGCGGGCTGCTCGACCACCACACGAGCAGTGGGCATGGGAGGGCATACTTTCGTTCTTGAAGTGGGCCCCGGGCTTCACCTACCGCCTGGAGCGGGACCTCCTGCGGCGTGTGATGGCTGCGGGGGTGGAGGCACGCCTGCGACCTCGCTCACGATCTCGGCGAATCGTTGCGCCTTGAGCTGCCAGTCGTTCGCGCGTGCGAAGGCCACGAGCGCCTCACGGGGAGGGGGCACCTGCAGGGCCCTCACCGCCAGGGCGACGAACTCCTCCCTCGTGGACGCGAGAGAGATGAGCCCCGCGAGCTCGTCGAGTTCGGGGGAGTGGCGCATGGTGACGATCGGCTTCCCCAGGGCGGCGTACTCGTAGAGCTTGTTGGGGTTCGCCGCCGCCATGAGCGGGTTCAGGGCGAGGGGGATGAGACACACGTCCATGGCGGCGAGGTAGGCCCCGAGTTCGTCGTGGGGCTTCAGGCCCAGGTATCGCACGTTCGCCCTCGACGACAGGAGCCGGCGGAGCCGGGCCTCCACGTCGCGGAAGACCGGGCCCACGAGCACGATCGTGGCGTGGGGCAAGGAGGAGGCGAGCGTGTCGAGGAGCTCGAAGTCGAACCAGGGCGCGATGGCCCCCGCGTAGCCGATGAGGGGATGACCCATGGCGCGGATGTCCGGGGGAGGAGGTCCCTCGGCCGCCCGGACGAGGAGCTCGTTGTCCACCCCGTTGCTGAGCACGTAGACCCTCCCCAGGCCCACATCGTGGAGCTTCCGTGCGAGGGCCTGGCTCACCGCGATGCCGGCATCGGCCTCACTCACGAGGCGCTCGAAGTACCTCGAGGCCCAGGGGGGAGTGTGGGGGAAGGCGAGGTGATCGTCGTTGCAGTCGTAGATGAGGGCGCAACGAGGCATGCCCTCGAGCACGAACGCGGCGTAGATGTTGGAGACGATGCACACGCGGTCGGGGGAGACGAAGCCCGTGCGCCTGATGACCACGTCGACCCAGGCCCGCACGAGCCTGTCCCATGCCCGTCGCACCGATGCGCGGGAGAACAGCCGTCGGAGGGAAGGCTGGGGGAAGTTCTTGAGCAGCGGGACGCAGGCGAACGTCACGTGGCCGTCCCGCGAGGGGAGGAGGTTGTTGCGCCTCCCCAAGGCCAGGGGTGAGAGGAAGAGGGTGTCCCAATGAGGGGGAAGCCTCCGGAGGATCTGCTGTTTCCTCGTGCGTGCCCAGCCCCACTGGATCTCGGAGAACCACACGAGCCTCACGGTTCACCCCATGGCGTTGGGCCCTTCGCCCACCAGGGGGACCTCTCGAGGAGAGGGCTCCCCCGCAGGCGCGCGCATGGGCGAGCGGGGGGGCGGAGGGGTCTTCGAGGGCTTGAGGATGCGGACGGTCCGGCAGGCCGCGAGGTCGAGGGCGTTTCCCACGAGCCGCAAGGCCTCCCCGACGGCGTGGCGTGTGCGCCACCACCAGAGCGGTCGCAGGGTCTTCCTCCCGAGCCAGCGTGCGAGGTCCCCCTTGGAGGGGGAGAAGTAGGAGAGCAGGTCCAGCAGCCGCACCGGATGGAACACGGCGTCTTCCTGGAATCGCATGCGCCTGAGCAGGAACCGGGTGAGGGGGGCGCGGCGTTCGAGGGGCTCGAGGCTGCGCGCAGGATGGAGGAAGGTGGAGACGAGGGCGAGGCGCACCCCCCTGCAGCGGATCGTGGGGGGCAACTCCCTCCTCACCCACGGCGGCACCGTTGCGACCAAGAGCCGATGGGTCGCCTCCAGTGCCCCACCGGCCACCTGGTCGGCTCCCCACGCGCGCGCCGTGGCCACGAGCCTGTCCCAGTCGAGATCCTTGCTGTGCTCGATCGCCATGGCGACGTCGAGGATCTGGGTGAGCCACCCGTCGAGGAGGATGCGGCGGGCCAAGAGGGGCGCCGTGGGGAAGTACCGAACCGCAGGGCAGTGCTTCGCGGCGTGGAGGCAGAGGGCGAGCACGTTGTCTACCGGGTCAAGAGAGTAGAGGACCGTCTCACCGACCCTCACGGGCATCGAACGTGCGAGGAGTCCCTCGACGTCGATCGTGAACATCGTGTAGCGGTGGTCGAGGCCCCAGTGGAGCTCCACCGTCGAGCCGGCGCCGTTACCCAACACCCTCTCGATGTGGAAGTGGTTCCGGTAATAGTAGCCGTCGCTCAGGGAGCCGCGACGAGGCACGCCCCCCAGACGCTCGATCGTCGCGAGCGCCGCGGGCACATCGGGGCGACTCACGAGGACGTCGATGTCGGCAAAGCGACGCAGGGCAGGGTTCCCATACACGTACTCGGCGAGCACGAGCCCACGGAGGAAGACGGCCTTGACCCCGGAGGCGCGGAATCCCCCGTCGAGATCGGCGATGACGCGGGCGAACTCGGCGTTGCGCTGAAACGTGCTCAGGTACGACTGGCGGAACCGAGCCTGCACTTGTTCGGGTACGAGCCCTTGAGGTACATTACGCAGCGCCCGGTGCATGAGGGCGCCCACGTTGTTCCTCTCGGCGAGGTACTGCACGCCGCGCCACACCACGCCCTGCTCCACCGTGCGCATGACGGTGGCCTGATGGCTCGCCGAGAACGCGGTGCCGGCGGCAGCCATCACGAGCTGCTCTTCTCTTGTGAGGGTGAGGGATGGGGTCAACAGGACTCCTCGAGGACAAGGGATCACGAGGCGAGGATAGCCCCCCCGTTGCGGAGCGTCAAGCCGGGCTTCCCGCCGGGCAGGCGTGGCGATGACGCGCTGCGATCGATGTGGGGCCGGCCTCTCGCCCACGGACGTTGCCTACCACGTGTGGATCTGGGTCGTGGCGCGCGTGGGCGAGGAGGTACGGGAGGGCCCGTGGTCGTCCCTCGAGGAGGCGGTGGCCGACGTGAGCTCCCGGAGGCAGGGGGTGCCCGAGGAGCTCGTTGCCTCCGACGTGCACGCAGCGCGCAGCTTCCTCGTGTGCGTCTCGTGCAAGGAACGGCTCCTCGCCGACCCTCTGGGGGCAGGCCATCCCCATCACGACTGACCTCCCTTGGGCGAGCGCGGTCTCCTGACCGAGTGTGCCTCGCCAAGATCCGTGCCGACCCACCGCGCGGCCTCCCGGTGGAGCGCGCCCAAAAAGCTGCGCTTCGCGAGGCGGTGATCCTTCACGATCTCCTCCAACCATGACCGTGCGACCGCCCTCGCCGAGCGCGCGGCGTGAGGGCAGGGTTGGGACGTGACCGGGAGCGCCTCCTCCCTCGCGAGCCGCGCGAGGGAGTGCTCGGACACGAAGTACAGCGGCCTCACGAGCCTGAACCTGCCCCCGAAGTAGGACTGGGTGGGGAGGATGCTCCCGAACCGTCCTTGGTAGAAGAGGTTCATGAGCCCGGTGACCGCCACGTCGTCGGAGTGGTGACCCATCGCGACGACCCCACACCCCATGGCCTCCGCGGCTTCGAACAGGGCGCGCTTCCGCGACCACGCGCACACGAAACACGGGGAGAGCGATCTTCCCTCGGGGCGAGGGGGCCCAGGAACGATGGTGAGGCGCAGGCCCAAGCGTTCCACCCAGGGCCCGACCGCATGGGGCAACGATCCACCCGATCTCCCGTCGGCCACATGCACGGGGAAGAGCTCGTGGGACAGATCCTGGAGCCTGCGTTGCCACCAGAGGAGGTACAGCAGGCCGAGGCTGTCTTTTCCCCCGGACACGGCCACGACGACCCGATCGGAGGGCCTGATGAGGCCGAATCGAGCCTGGGCCTTGTTCAGGGCCCGGACGAGCCTGTAGACGATCGCCGAGGGAGCGAGCCGGGATGGGAGGCTCAGGCGTGGTCCTCCGCAGGGGCCGGCACGAGGGACGCCGGCCTCGTGTGCTCTTCGTGGATCTCGAGGCCCTCGGGACTCACGACGATCCTGTAGATGGTGTACTCCGCCGCCACCGCGGTGCGCGACACCATCTTCTCGATCGGAGGGAAGCCGGGGAGGAAGGGGCCGTACGTGAGGATGGCGTTCCAGGTGGCCAGCTTGCTGTGGGGGAGTGCGAGCACGAACTGGGGCTGACCCTTCCCTGTACGATCCCACGCCACGAGCTCCTCGAGCCGGTAGATGGGGCGCAGGCCAAAGACCGAGCCCCAGGAAGGCCAGCGGATGACCTGGGCGTGCACGGCCCAGGCGAGGCCGGGGATCTGCACGAGCTCCTCGCCCCTGGCGAGGGGATCGTCGGTGCGCGACATGTTGAGCATCGCCGCCGAGTCACCCCTGGTCCACAGGATCTGGACCACTCCCACGGTGTCTCGGCCGCTGAGGATGGGGAACTCCTGCAGCTTTCGCCCCGCGAGGAACGACCCGACGCCCGCGGCGATCAAGACTGCCGCGACCACGACGCGCAAGAGCGTCACGAGCGCGGCCAGGACCGACGGTCCTCCGCTTCGGAGGGAGCGTCTCTTGCCCCCTTTCAACACGTAGAGCGCGATCACCACGGCAAGGAGCGAGGCCCACACCACTTCCGGCAGGTTCGTCTGAAGGAACGTGCTCATCGGTTCTCCTCCACGCAGGCACGCTGTTGGCTGCGCGCCGGGTCCACGGCTACGATGGCTCCGCGGGGGGATCAGAGGGCTCGGTCGAGGCCCACAACGTCGCTAGTTGGGCTCGCCCCAGCGGCGTGTCAAGGCGCCCGAGGCACTCTCGGCAGGGAACGCCAATCGACGACGGACAGCCCTGAGTCCTGGGCGAGCGCCGCACCGGCCTCCAGCGGCACTCGGTAGTGGTCCACGGCATGCGCATCGCTCCCCACCGTGACGGCCTCCCCACCGAGGGAGCGGTAGAAGGCGAGGATCTCACGCGAGGGGAACGGCTCCCGGCAGGCGTGCCTGAGGCCCGCGAGGTTGACCTCGAGGACCGCGCCTGCGGCGAGGGCGTCGCGGAGGATCTGTGCGATCTCGTCCCGGAACATCGCGAGGAAAGAGGCGCCGGTGACGCCAGGGAGATACCTCTTGACGTAGTCGAGGTGCCCCACGACGCTGAAGAGCCCGCTTCGGACCATCCGGTGCGTGAGGTCGACCACCGGTGCGAGGCGCTCCCGTAGGGGGAGGGCGCGGATCCCCTCCTGCACGAGCCAGTCTCGGACGTACAGCCCGTCGAGGTCGTGGACCGAACCGATGAGGAGGTCGAACGGGTGGGAGGAGACGACCCTACGGATGGTCTCTTCCGCTTCCGGTCGGTAGGTGACCTCCAGGCCCATGCCTAGGTGGAGCCCGGGGTACTCCCGCCTGACGCGGTCATGACGCAGGGCGATGGCGTCGAGGTCGAGGTGAGAGAAGCGGGGATCCGTGGGGGCAGGGTCGAAGTGTTCCGTCGGACACAGGCCCGAGAGTCCCAGTTCCCCACGGTGGGCGATGACCCATTCGAGGGGAAGGGTGGCATCGCCCGAGTACTCCGTGTGAAGGTGGCAGTCACAGAGGGGGATGGACATGAGCAACCTCGGCGTCGAGGGAGGAAGGGTGCGCAGGATCATACTCAACGCGCTCGTTGCCGTCACCAGTCTCGCGGCCACCCTCGCGGTCGTGGAGCTCGTGCTCCGTCTCCACCACGGGCCCTACGCCCCTCCTTCCCCGACCCCCTATCGCACGGTCACCCCCGAGGGTCCTCGTTTGATCCCTGGAGTCGAAGTACCGTTCCTGTTCGAGAGCACCACCGAGCCGGTCTGGGTGCGAGTCAACAGCCTCGGGCTGCGCGGTCCGGAACTGCCCCCCTCTTCGAGGGGGCGTCGGGTCCTCTTCCTCGGGGATTCCGTCACCTTCGGGTACGGGGTAGAGGAGGATTCGACCTTCGTGGCCCTGTTCGGGCACGACCGAGCGGGGGAGGGCGTGGTGGCCGTGAACGGGGGGGTGGAGGATTCGGGCATCCTGGAGGAGCGACGGCTCCTCGAGCGCGTCGGCTCGCTCGTCGGACCCAGCGCGGTGGTGCTGTGCTTCTACCCCAACGACGCACGCCCCCCCGTCGGGTTCGCGCAGGAGTACCTCCACGAAGACCCGCTCGACCGCTGGTTCCGCCGACACCCGCACCTCCTCGCGCGGTGGCGCCTCGCCGGCTTCTTCCACTTCCGCTACCGCACCCTGCTCATGCGGCTCCACCTGTACCAGGGTCCCATCCCCGCTCGGTTCGCGTGGGTGGACGCGTGGAGGGAAGGAGGCTGGCGCCACGACCCCCTCGAGTGGCAACGCCTCGTGGCCGAGGCACGGTACGACTGGGGGGCAGGGTGGGAGGAGGACACGTGGGAAGCGGTGACGACCGAGCTGCGCAAGATCCTCCGATGGTGCGACGAGCACGACGCGGTCTTGGGCGTCTGCTACTTCCCGGTGCAGGTCGAGGTCGAGGGGCCCATCGACGCGTCGATCCCTGCCTCCAGACTCGGGCAGGTGTGCGAGACCCTCGGCCTCCCCTTCCTCGACCTCGCGCCGATCCTCAGGGGGTGCGGCGGGTGCTTCATCGACCAGTGCCACCTCACGCCGGAGGGACATCGACGCGTGGCGTCTGCCCTTGGGTCATGGATCCCCCAGTGGTGGACACCCTCGGCGGAACAACCTTGACGCAAACGACCTTCCTCAACACCTTGGGCCTTCGGGAGCACGCAGGAGCCTGGTGGTCCTCCTGGACTTCAAATCCAGTGTGGGGTGGTGAAGACGCCCTGGGTGGGTTCGATTCCCATGTGCTCCCGCCAGCCTCACTCTTGTACGCGCCAAGGAGCTGCACGCCGTCCCGTCGGCGCATCTTGTGCCCGCGCGGGGCCGTGCGTACATTCATCGCCCGATGACACCTCGACACATACCCCCCCGCCCGCGACACGCCCCTCCGCACCATTCCGTGGACACGCCTGCCGATGAGGCTGATGCACTCACCGGTGTAATCACCCCGGTGCTCGCCCGCCTTGGCCTCGAGTTCGTCCGAATGTCCATCAAGGGATCCCGGAGCCAACCCTCCATCGTGGTGTTCGCCGATCGCGTCGGGGGGGTGACGGCGGGGGAGTGCGTCGAAGCGGCCAAGGCGCTGCGACCGGCCCTCGCGCACCACTTCGGCCCAGGCCGGACCTTCGCCGTGGGGGTTTCATCTCCTGGAACGGACCGGGCGCTTCGGACGAGGAAGGACTTCGCCCTCATCGCCGGCCGTTCCGTGGTGCTGCAGGTGACCACCGAGGACCAGACGGTCGAGGAGGTGACCGGGACCGTCGTGCGTGCCGAGGAGGAGGGAGTGGTCCTGGCCGGGACCGACGGGACGGAGTTCCTGATCCGCTACGAGAAGGCTTCGGCCGCACGGTTGAAGCTGCCCTACTGACGGGTCAGTCCTGCGTGGTTCGTGTGAGAGGAACCCAGGCGTGACGGCGCGCAGAGGAACGACGAGGGAGGAGCCGTGTGCGATGAACTATGAGGTGCTCGAGGCGATCGGACAGATCGCCCGAGAGAAGGAAATCGACCGTGCTGTCTTGGTGGAGACGCTCGAGGCAGGCTTGGTGTCGGCGGCGAAGAAGCGGTTCGCCGATGCCCAGGGGGTGGCGGCGAAGGTCGACCTCGAGACGGGGGACATCACCGTCACCATGGTGCGACGCGTGGTGGAGTCCGTCACGAGCCAGGAGCGCGAGATCTCCGTTGAAGAGGCCAGGGCCATCAAGCCCGATGCCGTTGCCGGGGAAGAGATTCGGGTGCCGATCGCGTTGGAGGAGTTCGGGCGTGCGGCCGTGCAGGCAGCCAAGCAGGTCATCTTCCAGAAGGTACGAGAGGCACGGCGCGAGCGGATTTACCAGGAGTTCAGGGACAAGGTGGGCACCCTCGTGAGCGGGACGGTGCAGCACGTCGAACGGGGAAACGCGACGGTGCTCGTCAACGGCGTCGAAGCCTTGCTGCCATGGCGGCACCAGATCCGCCGGGAACGTTACGTCCAGGGTGAGACCGTGCGCGCCTTGGTCATCGAGGCCTCGAATGCCCCCCACGGTCCTCAGGTCATCCTGTCGCGGACCGTCCCGGAGCTGGTGAGCGTGCTGTTCGTGCTCGAAGCGCCGGAGATCCGTGAGGGGATCGTCCGGATCGAAGGCATCGCACGGGAACCAGGGGTCCGCACGAAGATCGCGGTATCCTCGCGGGAGGCCAGGGTGGACCCGGTCGGCGCCTGCGTCGGGGTGAAGGGGGTGAGGGTGCAGGCCGTGGTGCGGGAGTTGGGGGGAGAGCGGATGGACATCATCCCGTTCACCAGCGACCCCACGGTGTTCATCGCTCGGGCGCTGAGCCCCGCGAAGGTGGAACGGGTCATCCTCAACGAGCGCGAGAAGAAGGCGACGGTCCTCGTTCCCGACGATCAGCTCTCCCTCGCCATCGGCAAGGGGGGCCAGAACGTGAGGCTCGCGTCGCGTCTGGTGGGCTGGAGCCTCGACCTCCTCACCCTCACGCAGTACGCGGAGATGATGGGGGCGGAAAAGACCCCGCCGATCAGCGTGGCCCACCTGCCTGGCGTCGGGCCCAAGCTCGCGCGGCGGCTCGAGATGGCCGGGTTCGAGACGATACAAGACATCGCCAAGTCTCGGGTGGAAGACCTGATGACCGCCCCTGGTATCGGCAAGGTGCGGGCGCGCAGGTTACGAGATGCCGCCATCAGGCTCGTGGGTGACGCCGGGGCCGAACACGGCCAGGCCCAGGAGTCGGCTCAGCGGCCGCCCGACGCGGCGAGAGAGGAAGACTCGCTCCCGTCACCGACCGCGGGCGGGGATCAGGAGGACACGATCGAGAAAGCGGGGTGATGCGATGAGTCGGAAGCGCGTGCATCAGGTTGCCAAGGAGTTCAACATCTCTTCTGAAGCCCTCGTGGAGCTCCTCCGCAGCATGTCGGTAGACGTCAAGAGCCACATGAGCACGATCGACGACGAGACGGTGGCGAAGGTGCGCCAGCACTTCGATGCCGAGAAGGACAAGCTGCGCGAAGAGGCGGCACGGAAGGAGAAGGAACTCCAGCGTCGGAGAGAGGTCCGCGTCGTCGAACCACCCGAGGCACCTCCGAAGAAACCCCCCAAGAAGAAGCCGGCAGCGCCCCGCACCCAGGAAGACGAGGAGGCGGTGGCAGCCAGCGTCAAGAAGGTCATGGCGCTCATGGAAGGGGGCCGTCGCGTGCGTCGACGGAGGAAGCGAGGGCGTGAGGAGGACCTCCAGGGCGGTGAGGTCGCCGAGGAGACCCCGGTGCTGAGGCTCATGGACGAATCCCTCACCGTGGGGGAGCTCGCCAAGCTCATGGGCCTGCCCCCTGCCGAGGTCATCAAGGCGTGCATGAGCCTCGGGGTTATGGCCGCGGTCAATCATCGCCTCGACGCGGACACCATCGAGGCGGTGGCCGATGAACTCGGATTCACCGTCGAGCGCGCCTCCCTCGCCTTGGAAGAGGCCCACGAGGAGGTCGAGCGAGCGGAACCAAGGCCCCCGGTCGTGACGGTCATGGGGCACGTCGACCACGGCAAGACCTCCCTCCTCGACTTCATCAGGCGGACGAACGTCGCCGCAGGAGAGGCAGGGGGGATCACGCAGCACATCGGGGCCTGCGAGGTGGTCACGCCCGACGGCTCCATCACCTTCATCGACACGCCCGGCCACGAGGCGTTCACCTCCATGCGCGCGAGGGGGGCACAGGTCACCGACATCGTGGTGCTCGTCGTGTCCGCCACCGAAGGGGTGATGCCGCAAACCGTCGAAGCCATCAACCACGCGAAGGCGGCACAGGTGCCGATCATCGTGGCCATCAACAAGATCGACCTGCCAAACGCGAATCCCGATCTCGTCCGCCAGCAGCTCGCGAGCCATGGGGTCATCGTCGAGGCCTGGGGCGGAGAAACGATGGACGTGCTGACGAGTGCGCGGACGGGCAGAGGGATCGACGAGCTCCTCCAGAAGATCCTGCTGCAGGCCATGATGATGGAACTGAAGGCGCCGCGGAGCGGACGCGCCACCGGCGTGGTGCTGGAGGCCGCCCTCGATCATGGGTTGGGCCCGGTGGCCACCGTGCTCGTGAAGTCCGGCACCCTGCGCATCGGTGACACGTTCGTCGTGGGGCCCTACGTCGGTCGCGCGCGGGCCCTCATCGACGAGCGGGGCGGGAGGGTCGAGGAGGCTCTCCCCTCCAAGGCCATCCGCGTGGCCGGCATCGAGGGAGTACCCTCGGCGGGGGATCCGTTCCAGGTCACCCCGGACGAGCGCGCGGCTCGTGAGATCGCCCAGCGCCGCCAGGCCCTCAGGAAGCAGAAGGCGGAGGGACCCGTGCGTCGCGCCTCCCTCGAGGAGCTGTACCGACAGATCCGTGAGGGGGAGTCCCGGGAGCTGCGCCTCGTGCTCAAGAGCGAGGTCCAGGGCTCGCTCGAAGCACTCGCCGATGCCCTCGGTCGCCTCGGCACCCGGGAGGTGAGACTCACCATCCTCCACCAGGGCGTTGGCGCCATCACCGAGGGAGACGTCCTCCTCGCATCCGCCTCGAAAGCCGTGGTGATCGGCTTCCACGTCCGACCGAACGCGCGCGCCCAAGAAGTGGCCGAGCGGGAGGGGGTGCAGATCAAGACCTACCGCGTGATCTACGAATGCATCGAGGACATGCGGAAGGCCCTCGAAGGTCTCCTCGAACCCGAGGTGAGCGAGGTCACCGTCGGGAGGGTCGCCGTGCGCCGCATCTTCCATCACCCCAAGGCAGGTACCGTGGCAGGCTGCTACGTCCTCGAGGGCAGCGTCGATCGATCCTCCCGTGTGAGGGTCCTGCGCGATGGGGTCATCGTCGCGGACTCCCGCATCGGCTCCCTCAAGCGCTTCAAGGACGATGTCCGAGAGGTACAGGCGGGGTACGAGTGTGGGATCGTCATCGAGAACTTCGGAGACGTGCACGAAGGCGACATCCTCGAGGTCTACAAAGTCCAGGAAGTCGCGCGATCTCTCTCGTAGGAGCCACGATGGATGTCCTCTGCGCTGAGCTGGAGTTGCACCTCTCGCAGTGCGCCTCGCTGAAACACAAGCGCGTGATCGTCAATGGCCTCAAGGAGAGACTCCGCGAGCAGTTCGGCGTTTCGGTCGCGGAGCTCGAGTACCAGGACCGTTGGCAGCGGACGCTCCTCGGTGTTGCCTTGGTCTGCGGTGACCGCCGGCGGGGCGAGGCGGTGTTCGGGAGGATGCGGGAGTTCCTCTACCGCGACCCTCGAGTGAACGTGCTGCGGTTCGATCCGGAGTGGCGATGATAGACCAGCGACGGCGAGAGCGGCTCGGGGCATTGTTCCGCGAGGAGATCGCCTGGGTCATCGAGCACCGCGTGCGCGATCCGCGGGTGGGATTCGTCTCGGTCACCGGGGTGAACGTCTCCGCGGACCTGAGCGTCGCGACGGTCTTCGTGTCGGTCTTCGGCGAGGAGGAGACAGCCCGCCGGGTCGTCGGGGTGCTGTCGCACGCGGCGCCCTTCATCCGGTCGGAGGTCGCCAAGCGTGTCCGGTTGCGTCAGATCCCGGCCTTCAGGTTCGTGGAGGACGACTCGATCCGCCACGGTGCAACGGTGGACAGACTGCTCAAGGAGTGGCACGAAGAGGCCTCTGGCCCTGCGTCGTGATGGGGTGGGACCACCTGGACGGGATCCTCTGCGTTGCCAAACCTGCCGGGCCCACGTCGCACGACGTCGTGGCGCGGCTACGGCGACTCTTGCCGGGGAACCGGCTCGGTCATGCCGGCACCCTCGACCCCTCGGCCTCGGGTGTCCTCGTCGTGTGCGTGGGGGCCTACACTCGGCTCGCCGAGCTCTTCACCGACACGGACAAAGAGTACGAGGGCGTCGTGCTCTTCGGCAGGGCGACCGACACCCTGGATCTCGACGGCGCCACCGTCGCCCGTGCACGGGTCCCCGACCGCATCGTCGAGCGGGTGAGGGAGGTCATCCCCTCCTTCCTCGGCACCCACTCCCAGGAGGTTCCGGCCTACTCCGCGGCGAAATGGCGGGGCACACCACTCTACCGCTGGGCGCGCGCGGGGGTGGTGCCGCCGCCTCGCGCCAAGGAAGTCCGGCTCTTCGAGGCGGAGGTGTGGCCCCACCCCCGCTCACGTCGCCGTGTCCGGTTCAGGGTTGTCACCGGTACGGGGTTCTACGTACGGGCCTGGGTCCGGGACCTCGGGAGGGCCATCGGGGTCCCCGCGGTGCTGGGGCGCCTATGCCGCACGAGGGTCGGGCCCTACGACCTCTCCCAGGCGATCCCTCTCGAACGGGCCGACCGTTCGATGATCGCCGCACACCTGGTGAGGGGTGCCGAAGCCATCCCTTGGCTTCCTCGGGCCGTGGTGGACGCCACCACCTTCCGCCGGCTCCGCTCCGGTGCCTCCCACGAGTGGGCGATTGCGGACGGGTTGGTCGCGGTGGTCGACGAGGGAGGCACACTCGGCCTCATCGCGAGAGCCCGAGACGGGCTTCTGCACCCCCACATCGTCCTCAGTCGCCCGGGGGGGCACCCGTGAGGGGGTGCGCCGTGGCCGTGGGCGTGTTCGATGGGGTGCACGTTGGGCACCGGGATGTCATCCGGATCCTCTTGGAAGAGGCGCGCCGTCGTGACCTCCCGTCGGTGGTCCTCACCTTCGACCGCCATCCCCGCCCCCAGGCCCTGGGCGAGGAGGGAGGACTGCTCACGTCCCCCCACGAGCGGGTGAGGATCCTCGCGGGCCTCGGGGTCGAGTGGATCGCCTCGCTCGGGTTCACCGACCACGTGCGCTCGATGGAGCCGGAAAGGTTCTTCCACGAGGTCCTCCTTGCCATGGTCGGCGCGCGCGCACTAATTGTGGGACCAACCCATCGCTTTGGTCGCGGTGGCGGAGGCGACGTGGACCTCCTGCGCCGGCTCGGGCGTGCGACAGACGTCGACGTCCTTGTGGCCCCGGAATCCAAGATCGACGACGCCCCGGTGAGCTCCCGTCGGATCCGAATGCTCCTCCTCTCCGGGGACGTCGGGAAGGCATCGCGCGCCTTGGGGCGGCCGTACCGCCTCGACGGCATCGTGGTGCGTGGCTCGGGCATCGGGCGTGACCTCGGGTTCCCAACCGCCAACCTCCAGGTGGACGCCGGGAGGCTCGTGCCCGGCGACGGGGTGTACGGCGCCGTCGCGCACCTCCCCGAGGGTGACTCTCCGGCCGTCGTGAACGTCGGCGTGGCCCCCACCGTCCAAGGGGGCACCCCCCGTGCACGCCGCGTCGAGGTCCATCTCATCGGTCGAGACGTGCCACTCTACGGAAGGCAGATGGGGGTGAGCTTCGTCTCGCGTATTCGTGAAGAGCGGCGATTCTGCACGATCGACGAGCTGCGTCGACAGATCGCCATCGACGTGGGTCGTGTCCGGGCTCTCTTCGAGAATCTGGACCAGGAATCAGGGACCACCGCGGGGAATTGCGACCCTTCCCCGATCAGGTGAAGTGGAGGTTTGCTCATGCCGCTCGATCCGGCTCGGAAGCAGGAGATCATTTCGAAACACAAGATGCACGAGACAGACTCTGGTTCGCCCGAAGTTCAGATCGCCTTGCTGAGCGAGCGTATCAATATGCTGACTCAGCATCTTCTGACACACAAGAAAGACAATCACAGCCGCAGAGGGCTGATCAAGCTGGTCGCCAAGAGGAGGCGACTGCTGGATTACCTCAAGTGGAAGAACATCGCCAGGTATCGGGCGATCGTCGCCGAGCTTGGGCTCAGGCGCTAGGGGAGTACAATGGAGACGATACGGTGTGAACTTGGAGGACGAGAACTCTCGATCGAGACCGGTCACGTCGCGCGCCAGGCGCACGGGGCCGTGATGGTGCGGTACGGCGATACGATCGTGCTCGTCGCGGTCGTGGCGTCGGAGAAGGATGCGGAAGAACAGGATTTCTTCCCGCTCACCGTGGACTACCGCGAGAAGTCATACGCGATCGGGAGGATACCAGGGGGCTTCTTCAAACGTGAGGGGAAGCCCAAGGAGACCGAAGTGTTGGGCGCGCGCCTCATCGATCGCCCCATTCGCCCCCTGTTCCCCGAGGGCTTCCGTCGGGAGACTCAGGTCTACTGCACGGTCCTCTCCTCGGATCAGGAGAACCCGGCGGACGTGCTGGGGATCATCGGTGCGTCGGCGGCGTTGAGCATCAGCCCCATCCCGTTCCTCGGCCCGATCGCGGCGGTGAGGATCGGGCTCATCGATGGGGAGTACGTGCTCAACCCGACGTTCTCCCAACTGGAGACGAGTTTGCTCGATCTGGTCGTCGCCGGTTCTCGCGACGCCATCGTGATGGTGGAGGGAGGGGCGAGGGAGGTGCCCGAGGCGGACGTTGTCGCCGCGCTCAACCTCGCCCACGGGCACATCAAGAACCTCGTGAAGCTCCAGGAGGAGCTGGTAGCTCGCGTGGGCAAGCCGAAGATGGGGTTCGTTGCGGTGGGGCCCTCGCCCGAGTTGAGGGCGAGGGTGGAGGAGTTGGCGCTCGCTCCCTTGCGGGAGGCGATCGCCGTCCGTGACAAGACGGCGCGGCGCGCGGCCCTGGAGGGGGTGCGGCAGATCGTCCAGGCGGCACTCGAGGCCGAGTTCCCCGACGCGGAACGACACGTGGCCCAGGTCGTGGCGGAGATGGAGGAGCGTCTCGTCCGCCGCATGATCCTCGACGAGGGGATCAGGCTCGACGGACGGGGCGTGGACGACATCAGGCCCATCACGTGTGAGGTGGGAATCCTCCCGCGTGTGCATGGCTCTGCCCTGTTCACGCGGGGGCAGACGCAGAGCCTGGCCACCGTGACCCTCGGCACCAAGGTGGACGAGCAGAAGATCGAGGACCTGATGGGGGAGAGTTACAAGAGCTACATGCTCCACTACAACTTCCCCCCCTACGCCGTGGGTGAGGCGCGGCCCAGTCGTGGGCCAGGCCGCAGGGAGATAGGCCACGGCGCGCTCGCGGAGCGGGCCATCGAGCCCACCATGCCGAGCGAGCAGGTGTTCCCCTACACGGTGAGGATCGTCTCTGACATCCTCGAATCGAACGGCTCGTCCTCGATGGCGACGGTGTGCGCGGGGTCCCTCGCCCTCATGGATGCGGGGGTGCCGATCCGTGCCGCGACCGCGGGGATCGCGATGGGGCTCATCAAGGATGACGGTCGGGCCGTCATCCTGACCGACATCCTCGGTGACGAGGATCACCTCGGCGACATGGACCTCAAGGTCGCAGGAACCAGGGCCGGGGTGACCGCGTGCCAGATGGACATCAAGATCACCGGGATCGGTACCGAGGAGATCAGCGCCGCCCTCGAGAAGGCGCGACAAGCGCGGTTGGCCATCCTCGACGTGATGGAACAGACGATCGCCCAGCCTCGCCCCAACCTCTCGCCGTACGCGCCTCGCATCACCATCCTCAAGGTGCGCACGAGCAAGATCGGTGAGATCATCGGACCGGGGGGCAAGAACATCCGGCAGATCACCGAGGAGACCGGCGCGAAGATCGACATCGAGGACGACGGGCGTGTCATCATCGCGGCGGTGGACGAGGAGTGCAGCAGGAAGGCACGGGAGTGGATCGAGCGGATCGTCCAGGAGGCCGAGGTGGGCAAGACCTACACCGGGAAGGTGAAACGGATCACCAACTTCGGCGCCTACGTCGAGTACTTGCCGGGCAAGGAAGGGCTCGTCCACATCTCCCAACTCGAGCACCATCGCGTCGGCAAGGTCGAGGACGTGGTCCAGGAGGGGCAAGAGATCACGGTCCAGTGCATCGGGATCGACGAGATGGGCCGCGTGGACCTGAGTCGGAAGGCCTTGCTGCCCCGGCCGACGACGAACGAAGACTCCGGGCAGGAGTGCCGGAAGCCTCGTCAGGGGGAGCGTCGGCCCCGCAGGCGCTAGGCTCTCATGGGAAGCGGCGTCAGCCGCGTGGTCTTCCCCACCGGCACGAGGCTCGTGTGCGAGCCGATGGACCACGTGCGCAGCGTGGCCGTCGGGTTCTGGGTGGAAGCAGGCGGCGTGTTCGAAGGAGCCCACGAGCAGGGGGTCGCCCACCTGCTCGAACACCTCGTCTTCAAGGGAACCCGGCGTCGGACTGCTCGGGAGATCGCTCGCGACATCGAGGGTCGCGGGGGGACCTTGGGGGCCTTCACCGAGAAGGATTTCTGCTGCTACTACGCGGTCGTGCTCGACGAGCACCTGCCCATCGCAGTGGATGTCCTCACCGACGTCATCCTCAACCACGTGTTCGACGACGACCAGCTCGAGAAGGAGAAGGGCGTGGTGCTCGAGGAGATCAGCGACCTCGAAGACACGCCTGAAGACCTCGTCCACGAGCTCATCGCCCGCGCCTTGTGGCCGGAGCACCCCCTCGGCACCGGGATCCTCGGGACGCGCTCCTCGGTCTCATCGATGACCGTGGAGGGAGTGCGGGCGTTCTGGAGGCGGAGGTACGCCGCACGCACGGTGACCGTCGCGGCCTCCGGGAGGATCTGCCCGGACACGCTCGCCTCCCTCGTGGAGGAGGGCTTAGTGTTCGCGCACGATGGGTCCCCGGATTCCCCCGTCCCGCCCCTGCCCGCGCATCGGGAGCGGTTCGTCGCAGAGCCGCGTCCCCTAACGCAGGTACACCTCGTGGTCGGTGCGCGCACGCAGGGGGCCACCGCTCCCACCAGGTTCCCCCTCCTCGTGCTCAACGCGGCCCTCGGCGGGGGCATGGGTTCGCGGCTGTTCCAGACGATCAGGGAACGACACGGCCTCGTGTACTCGGTCTACTCCCACCTCTCGCAGATGCGCGACACGGGCATGCTCGGGGTGTACCTCGCCACGGACCCCTCACGGGTGGGGGAGGCGACGCGCGTGCTCGGGCAGGAGCTGTCCCTCCTGTGTGAGGATGGGGTCAGCCCGGAGGAGCTGAGAGAGGCGAAGGAGCAGATCAAGGGATCCCTCGTCCTCTCACAGGAGAGCACGTCGGCGCGGATGACGAGGCTGGCGACGCACGAGCTGTACTTCGGCAGGCACATGGGGCTTGACGAGACGCTGGATGCCATCGACGCGGTGAGGCTCGACGAGGTGACGGAGATCGCCCGCTCCTTGTTCTGGGAACACGACCCCTCGATCGCGCTGGTTGGCCCCATGGACACCGAGCCTCCCGCGATACGAGAGGAGATTGCCCGCTCCAAGGAGGCTCACCGCCAGGTTTGAGGGCCGGTCGGGGACCCGGATCGGATCGCCACGAGCTCGGCGGCGATGGAGACGGCGATCTCCTGAGGGGTCGTGCCCCCGATGGGGAGGCCGATAGGGCAGTGGACCCGATCGAGCTCCCCTTGTGCCACCCCTTCCGACACGAGCCGTGCGCGCATTCCTTCCCACTTCCGCGCGGAACCCATCATGCCCACGTATCGGTAGGGTTTGCCGAGGAGCTTCCTGAGCACGCGCTCGTCGTCCTTGTGGCCGCGCGTCATCACCGCCGCCCAAGTGCCCGGGCCGCATGGGAGTTCATCCACCGCCTCGGCGGGGTCCACCACGACGATGCCCGAGGCGGTGGGGAAGCGTTGCGGCGACGCGTACTCCTCCCGGTCGTCGACCACCACGCACGAGAACCCCAGAGAAGCGGCGATGGGCACGAGGGCTGCGGCCACGTGGCCAGCGCCGAAGACGAGCAGGACCTCGGGGACGAGGACCGGGTCGACCATGACGAGGCGGTCCTCGGAGGTTGCCACCACGGCGGCCCCCGCTTCGCACGCATCGCGGACGAGGGGGTCGGTGGGGGAAGGATCGACCTCGAGCCTGCGCACAACGCACACCATCTCCCCCCGCTCGATGGTGAGGCGCCACACCACGCACCTGCCGCGCGAGGCCTCGGTTTCGGCCTCGGCCCACGTTCCCGCACCTTTGGGCTCGAGCGTCTCGAGCAGGAGGACCACCCGACCGCCACAGACCATGTCCGAGGCGGTGGAGCCGTCACCGTCGAGGGAGAGGTCGAGGAGTCGATGCGTGCCTGTGCGCATGACCTCCCTCGCGGCGACGAGCGCCTCGGCCTCGAGCGCCCCTCCCCCGACCGTGCCGAGGGCGTCCCTCTCAGACACGATCATGCACGCACCACGCGGGGTGGGGACCGATCCTTCCGAAAGCAGCGGCTGCACGAGGACCACCCTCTCCCCCTCGCCGAGCAGCCTCGCGATGTCTCGGGTGCACGCGAGGTTCATCCTTCCCTCCTCTCGTGAAGACCGCGCGCGACGTGGTGGTGGCACACGACCCTGCGTAATCTACGCGTGCCGACCCGCGTCGGGGAGGCCACATCTGTTCCTTTGCTGGAGTTGGACCGGTCAGGCGCGAGTGCTTCCTTGCCTCGATGTCCCTGTTGACCATCACCGTCATGGAGGAGAACCTATGGGTAGCCACGATCGATCCTCGCCCGAAGTCCTGGAGGCGGTACGGATCGGGTGCGAGGAGGTAGCCTGTCGGGCACGGTTCGTGAGGATTCGGACCGAGCGCCTGCGCAGCTACGCGCGGGAGCTTCTCGAGGGATCCACGCCAGGTGGCCTCGACCCCGCGGCCCACTTCCTCGGCCACGGGGAGGACACCGTCGCGTTCTTCGTCGTGCTCGACACGATCAACTTCGGGTCCGGGTGCTTCCCCCTCTTGCGCAAGCGTCCAGGCTCCTCCGGCTACTTCACGATCGCCACGAGCCTCACGGAGCGCTTCCGCACGAGGGGGCCGTGGACGGCCGACGAGCTGGCGGCGATGCGGCCCGAGGAGTGCGCGGCGGTCTTCGGACAGGAGGACGGCCCCGCGGACGTCCAGGAGCTCATGGTGTGGTTCGCGCGTGCCCTCAGGGACCTGGGCCACTACGTGCGCTCGTTTGGCGGTCGATGTGCGGGCCTCGTGGAGGCTGCGGGGCAGTCGGCCTCGACCCTCGTGGCCCTGCTCGCGAGGATGCCCCTGTTCCGTGACGTTGCCTGGTACCGCGGCGTGGAGGTCCCTTTCTACAAACGGGCGCAGCTTTTGGCCTCGGACTTGGCGCTGGCGTTCGAAGGGAGGGAGTGGGGCAGGTTCGATGACCTCGATCGCCTCACGATGTTCGCCGACAACCTCGTGCCGCACGTGCTCCGCGTCGATGGGGTCCTCGAGTACGACGAGGGGCTCCTCACCCGGATCGAGCGTGGGGACCTCATCCCGGCCGGATCCGAGGAGGAGGTGGAGATTCGCGCGTGCGCGGTGCACGCGGTGGAGATCCTCGTACGGGAATGCCACGCCCTCGGGGCGGCCATGCCCTCGCATCGGCTCGACGCCGTGCTGTGGACGAGGGGGCAGGCGGCCCGCTACAAGGCCCTCCCGCGCCACCGCACGAGGACGACCGCCTACTGAGCGGCCGCTCTCCTGCTCAGCGCCGCACGAGCATGAGCGAGAGGGGTGGCCAGTACGTGATGAGGATGAGGGCGAGGAGGAGGATGGCGAGGAAGGGGAGGCTCGCCTGGTAGAGGGAGACCACCGGCTTCTTGAACCTGAAGCTTGAGACGAAGAGGTTCAGCCCGACCGGGGGGGTCGAGTATCCGATCTCGAGGTTGGTGAGGAAGATGATGCCTAAGTGGAGGGGATTCACCTCGAACCTCGCCGCCAGTGGGAGCACGAGGGGGACGACGACGACCAAGGCCGAGAAGATGTCCATGAGGCAGCCGACGACGAGCAGGAGCGCGTTGAGGAAGAGCAGGAACGCGATCTTGCCGCTCACGGCCCGCTCCAAGACCGCGAGGACGTTCATCGGGAGCTGGATGTCCACGAGGTAGCTCGTGAGGCCGAGGGCGGCACACAGGATGACGAGGATGCCGCCGACGAGGAGGGTGCTCTCCCGCACGACTCCCACGAGTGCCGCAGGAGTGAGCTCTCGCCGAACCACCACGGCGAGGAGGATCGCGTACGCGGCCGCGAACGCGGCCGCCTCTGGGACCGTGAGGAACCCTCCGTAGATGCCCGCGAGGACCACGGTGGGGAGCAGGAGTTCACCGGCTGCGCCCCACAGGGCGCGCAGGAGCTCGGAGGCGCTGAAGCGCACGCGCTGGACTCGGTGGCGCCCCGCGACCACCGCGCCGTACAGGCCGAGCAGGAGCACGAGGAGCCCACCCGGGAGCAGCCCCGCGCGGAACAGGTCGTCGACCGGCACCTCGGCGATGAAGGCGTAGATGATGAGGGGGAGGCTTGGGGGAAACAGGAGCCCGAGGCTCCCGCCGGTGGTGACCAAACCGAGGCTGAACCGCTCCCTGTAGCCTGCGGCGAGGAGGGCGGGGAGGAGGAGGCCTCCCAAGGCGATGATGGTGACGCCCGAGGCGCCGGTGAGGGCCGTGAACAGCGCCGAGGCGACGAGGCACGCCATCGCCAGGCCTCCGGGCATCCACCCGAGGAGTGCGTGCGAGAACCGGACGAGACGGGCAGGCCCGGAACCAGCGGCGAGCACGTAGCCGGCGAGCGCGAACAGGGGGATGGGGGTCAACGTCGACGTGCCTGCCATCCGAGCCATCTCGATGATCACGGCCGTGCCAGGGGTTCCCTGGCCGTGGAAGCCGAACAGGGCGACGCCAGCGAGTGCGGCGAACAGCGGCATGCCCAGCAGGGCGAGGATGACCAGCAGGATCATGTCCGGTGGTGTCCCCTAAGCTTTGATCCCGCCACGAGGAGCATCCGGATCCCGATGGTGAAAAACCCGAGCGGGAGTGCAGCCAGGGCGATCCACGTGGGGACGGAGAGGAAGGCGGCGGTGCCGAACTCCTTCTCGGAGGAGAGGAACCGAATCCCCCACCAGGTGAGGACCCCGCACACGGCCGCCCCGGCGCAGAGGGTCAGACACGCGAGGGCCCTCCCGAGCGGTCCGCTCACGATGCGGGGGACGAGGTCGATGCGCACGTGCCGGTCTTCTCGCGCCGCGGCGGCTGCGCCCGCGAACGCGATCCACAGCACGAGGTAGCGGGAGAGCGGTTCGAACCACAGCACCCCGGTGTGGAACACGTTACGGAGCACGAGCTGGGCGAGGCCCACGAGGAGGAGGGCACCGACGAGGACCACGAGGAAGCAGGCCTCGACGGCGGCGAGGGCTCGCGAGAGGTTCCTCCGAGTGCGGGGGAGGGTCATCGCGAGGCCCGCACCGATGCGAGACGGTTCTCCACCATGGTGAGCAGCCACCGGGGGTAGAGCTTGTCCGCGAGCTCGCGCCTCAGTTCCTGGCCCACGGCCTCGAAGGCCGCCACGTCCTCCTCCCTCACGGGCACGCTTCTGATGCCTTCGTCCGCCAAGACCTGCAAGGACCGGCGTTCCTCCTCGCGGATCACCGGCTCGAGGCGGGCGAGGTGTTCCCGGAAGAGGCGCACGGTGGTTGCCCGGTCATCGGGGGCGAGGGTCCGCAGGAACCGATCCGAGAGCACGACCGCCCCGGCCGAATGGGTGAGGGGGAGGTCCGTCATGTGCTTGACCCTCGTGAACCACTGGAGGGAGACCGCGGCCGCCGGGGAGGTGTACGCCGCGTCGATGACCCCGGTCTGGAGGCTCGTGAGTACCTGTGGCAGGGGGAGGGGGATCGGGCTCACGCCGATCTTGGCGAAGAGCGCGCTCGCGAGGGGGTCGGTCTCCCACACCCAGGGGCGGGAGCGCTTGAGGTCCGCGACCGTGGCGATCGGCTGCTTCGAGAACAAGTACACCCACCCCACGCTCGCCCAGCCCCCCAACTCGTACCCTCTCTCGAGGAACATGGCGCGTAGGGTGTCCGTCACCGTGGCGAGCACCGAGTCGTACTCCGCGATGTCACGGAAGAGGAACGGGGTGTCGAGCACCCGGACCGCAGGCAGGATCTCCCCAAGCCCGTTGCCGGTGAACCCGGCGCCGTGGAGCTGACCAGCCTGGATCTTCCGTAGGACGTCCCGCTCGTCTCCCGCGACGCCTCCGGGGTACAGCTTGAGGGTCACGCGTCCCTCGGTGGCCCTGCTCACGTCTGCGGCGAGCGCACGCATCGCCTTCATCCAGCTCGTGCCCTCCGGGGCGAGCGACGCGAACTTGAGCGCGGCCCCATTGGCGGGGAGGCATGTGAGGCACGAGACGACACCCACGATGAACCACGGCAACGACCTCATTCCTCTTCCTCGGCGAATGTCTCCAGCAGGGCCCTGGCCCTCTCGAGGGCGAGGGCGTTGATGAGGGTCAGTTCTTCCGGATGGCTCCCCGTGTCGTCGAGGATCCTCCGGAGGGTTCGGCGCGCATCCTCCTCACGCCCAGGGATGGAAGCCTGCAGGCTCGCTATGTAGGCCAACGGGAGGAGGGAATGGCCGCCGGAGATCTCGAAGGCACGCTCCATCTCGGCGATGGCCGCCTCGGGGTCGCCCCCCGCCGGGGGTGGCTTCGCACCGAGGAGCACCCCGTTGAACAGGTGGGGGCCTCCGTAGAAGAACCCCTCGTCGAGGGCGAGCACGCGTGCCATCATGCATTCAACGCGCGCGAGCTCGGCTTGGTTCCGCGGGTTGTCTAACCCGAGCCGAATCGCCGACGCCCACGCCTGGGCGGTCCAGAACAAGAGGGGAACCTCGGCTTTGCCCAGACGTTCGATCGCCCGGGTAGCCTCGGGGTAGGTGCCGGTCTTGATCACCTTGCCGCCTCGGAGCCCGGCGAGGCCGTGGTCCCTCGCCCTCTCGTAGAGGAAGCGCGCGCGGGCCTCGTCGTCCTCCGCGAAGGCCATCGCGTAGCCGGTGTAGAGCTTCACCGCGAGGAGACGGAGCCGTTCATTTCGCGGGTGACGGCGCACGAGCCCCTCGACGAGGAGCATCCCGCTCGGGAGTCCTTGCCGCACGATCTCCAAGTCGGGGGTGGCGTTGATCGATGCCTCCATCTCCTCGAGGACCGGGATCATGCTGCGGGTGGTGAGGCTCACCGGCGCAGCGCAGCCACTCACGAGGGCAAGGCACCACAGCCATCGTCGCATGGTCTCCTCCTTTGGTCACCGGGGGATCGCGTGCGATGCCGCCGGGGTTCACCGATGAGCCCGGGGCACGCCCCCATCCAGTGGGGGGATCGGGAGCCTGCGTGACGAAGATACGGCGCCCCACTCGGGGGGCAAGGCGCCCCACGTCTTGACAGGTGAGGAGGACCCTGGTTGCTCCTGCGGCGAAAGGAGGATGCGCCATGCAGGACGTGTGGTTCGCACCGGTGGGGGCCGACGATCCAAACGAGTGCGCAGACGCGATGGGCAGGCTCCTGCACACGGTCGGGGTGCCTCGTGGGTTCAAGAAGGGGGATCTCGTGGGGATCAAGGTCCACGTGAGTGAGACCGGGCGTCGAAACTTCCTCGGGTGCGAACTCGCCGCGGTGGCGGTCCGCGTGGTCTCCGCCACGGGGGCGTCGCCGTTCTTCACGGACACGTGCGTGCTCTACAGGTCCCGTCGCGACGACGCGGTGAACCACACGCGCGTCGCGCACGAGCACGGCTACTCCCTCGAGAGGGCAGGGGCACCCTTCCTCGTGGCCGACGGTCTGGTCGGCACCGACGAGGAGATGGTACGGGTCGGCGGGCTCGCGGCACCGGTGGCGGTTGCCTCCCTCGCGAGGCGTGCCCACGGGTTCGTCGTCCTCGCGCACGCCACGGGACATCTGGCCACGGGCTACGGCGGCGTCATCAAGGCCATCGGGATGGGCCTGGCATCCCGGAAGGGCAAGCTCACGATGCACGCAGCCGCCAAGCCCTTCGTGGGAAGGTCATGCACTGCCTGCGGCGAGTGTGCGGCGTGGTGTCCGGTCGGGGCGATCACCGTGAAGCACCACGCGATCATCGACCGGCGCCTCTGCATTGGCTGCGGTGAGTGCGTGGCGGTGTGCCGGTTCGGGGCCGTGGGATTCGACTGGGATGCCACCGCGGAGGAACTCCAGCGTCGTATCGCCGAGCACGCGGCGGCGGTGCTCGATGGGAGGCTCGATCGGTTCTTCCACGTCTGCATCGCCCTGCGGGTCACGAAGGACTGTGACTGCATGCCAGATCCGGGGCCTCCCCTCTTTCCCGACATCGGGATCCTCTCGTCTCGCGATCCCGTGGCGGTGGACCAAGCCGTGCTCGACCTCATCGAGGAACGCACCGGTGCGCCGCTGGGGAAATGGGCCTACGAGGAGATCGATCCCACCATCCAACTCGCCCGTGCGGAGGAACTCGGACTGGGGTCGCGAGCCTACCGGCTGGTCACGATCTGATGCGAGTCCTGAGCCGCTACGTGCTCAAGGAACTGAGCATGCCGTTCCTCGCCTCCCTGGCGGTGCTCACGTTCATCCTCATCATGAACCACCTGCTGAAGGTCTTCGATCTCCTCCTCGGCCGGGGGGTGCCGCCGTGGGCGGTGCTCAAGCTCCTGGCCCTCATGCTCCCGTTCACCTTCGCCCTCACCGTGCCCATGTCGACGCTCGTCGCCACCCTCATGGCGTTCGGGAGGTTGGGCGCCGACAACGAGACGATCGCGGTCCGCACCAGCGGGATCAGCCTTTGGCGCCTCCTCCTGCCTGCCCTGGGCGCGAGCGCGGCGCTCTCGTGCCTCATGGCCTACTTCAACAACGTGGTCCTCCCCCAGGTGAACCACCAGTACGCGGCCCTCTACGCCGACATCAGTCGGAAGAAGCCGGCGGTGCACATCCGCGAGGGCGTCTTCATCGACGACTTCCCCGGCTACCACCTCCTCATCCGCGAGGAGGACGAGAAGAGCGGCGAGCTTCGATGGGTGACCCTCTACCAGGATCCCAGCGAGAAGGAAGGGCCTCGGACCATCGTCGCACGGCGCGGCAGGCTCGAACCTCGGCCCGAGGAAGACATGGTGACCCTCCACCTCTTCGACGGGGAGATGCACGAGATCGACCCGCAGAACCCCGACCGCTACCTCCGCCTCCGCTTCCGCACCACGAGCATCAACCTCGTCGGCCTCCACCTCCACCTGGAGCAACGCCAGCGCACCTACAAGAGCGATCGCGAGATGACGACCTCCGAGATGCGGGAACGCATCCTGGGGATCGAGGCAGAGATCCGCACCATCGGGACCAGGATAGACCAGATGGCGCGCGGGCGCCTCGGGCTCACCCTCGGGCCCCTCTGGGAGGGCACAGGGGCCCCGCCGGAGCCCGCCTGGGGACCTCCGGCCGAACGGCGGTTCCTCATGCGCCTCCAGAGCGAAGGACAAGCCATCGAGTACAAGCGGCGCGACGTGAACAGGTACGAGGTCGAGATCCAGAAGAAGTACAGCGTCGCCGTCTCGTGTGTGGTGTTTGTGCTGATCGGCGCCCCCATCGGGGTCGTGACCCGGAGGGGAGGGATGGGCACCGGACTGGGGATCAGCCTCGTGTTCTTCGTCATCTACTACGTGTTCCTCATAGGGGGCGAAGAGCTTGCGGACCGGCGGTTCGTATCCCCCGCCGTCGCCATGTGGGCCGCGAACGCCCTGGTGGGCGCCCTCGGGCTCTACCTGACCGCCACCGTCATCCTCGAGTGGGACCCTTGGAGGCGAGCCCGCCCCTCACAAGAGCCGTGACGTCCTTCGACCGCTACCTCCGCCGGGATTTCCTCCGCGTCCTCCTCATCACGCTCGCCGGATTCGTCACCGTTTACTTGCTCGTTGACATCTTCGACAACATCGATACATACATTGACCGTCGAGCCCCTCTTGGGCTGGTTATCACCTACTACGTGTACCTCAGCCCGTTCATCATTGTCCTCACCCTCCCGATGGCCACCCTGTTGGCATCGATGCTCTCCGTCGGCAATCTCGCGAGGAACAACGAGCTTGTGGCCATGCGCACGAGCGGGGTGAGTCTCTACCGTCTCCTGCTGCCGCTGTGGGTCGCCGGGGCGGTCCTCAGCCTCGGGGTGATCGCGGTGGGGGGGTGGGTCCTCCCATGGACGACTGCCCAGGCACGTCACATCAAGCGGATCCAGATCGAGCGGCGCCCCGTGGTGGGAGAGGAACCGGAGCGAAACGTGGTGTACCAGGCCGACGACCTCGTGTACCACATCGGGGTCCTCCATCCCCGCCACGGCCTCGCGGAGAGAGTGGGCATCATCGCCGAGCGGGAGGGGGGGGTGGCGTGGCGCCTCGATGGGGCGCGGGGCAGGTTCCAGGATGGGTGCTGGAGCCTCGAGCAGGGCAGGCTTCGGGTCTTCTCGCCCTTGAGGGAATACGTCGCCTCGTTCTCGGCCTTCAGGTCTCCTCTCCTCTGGGCCTCCCCTCAGGCGCTGCTGCGGAAGCCCCGCGAGGCGCAGGAACTGAGCGTTCCCGAGCTGAGGCGCCTCATCCGGCGCATGCGACGGTCAGGCCTCTCCACCGCGGTCCAGGAGGTGGAGCTTTACCTTAGGTTCAGCTTTCCCCTTGCCAACCTCCTCATGGTGCTCCTCGGTGCGCCCCTGGCCTCTACGCCCCGACGTTCAGGCCTTGCGCTGAGTTTCGGGATCTCCATCGCGATCAGCTTCGCCTACTTCGGCACCGTGAGGGGCTGCCAGGCCCTGGGCCACCACGAGCATCTCCGGCCCCTCCTGGCGGCCTGGTTGCCCGACGTCGTGTTCCTCGGGGCCGGCTCCGTCGTGCTCGCGAAGGTGCGCAAGTAGCGTGTCCCCGCGGATGTCCCGCCTCGTCATGGCCGCCCTCACGGCGATCGCCGCCGCCCTGGGTGCCGGGTACGCCCTCCTCGTGCCCTTCGGGGAGAAGCCCGATGAGCCCAGTCACTTCGCGCGCCTCGTGTACGAGGCCCGATACGGGAGGGTCCCCGGGATCTCAGGATACGCGGTATTCCCCACCATCGTGCCCTACGAGGCGGTGCAACCACCGGTGTACTACTGGATCGCGTCGAGGCTGCTCGCCTCGATGAGACCGGTGACCTGGAGCGTGGCGGCCGCTCCCTACGTGGGGTGCGTGGAGAGGAGTCGGAGGTTCGTGGTGGAAGGCTCGGGAGAGCTCCCTCCACAGGTGGCGGCCCTCCGGTTCCTCGGGTTGGCCTGCGTGCTCACCAGCGGTCTCCTCGTCTCCAGCGGCGCGACGAGGCTGGGGGTGACGCCCCTGCAGGCGAGCCTCTCGGGGGCCTTGGCCCTGTGCACGCCCCAGGTGCTCTTCGTGTCCACCGGGGTGAGCAACGACGGGTTGGCGGGGATGGTCGGGGCCCTCATCCTCTGGCTCACCATCATGGCGGGCACGACCGGATCGGCCCCCGCGGCCGTCGCCGCCGGAGCGGCCACCGCCCTGGGGGTCGGGGTCAAGCTCACCCTCGCACCCTACGGCCCCGGGAGTGTCCTGTTCCTCGCCTTGGGTCGGGGGCGACCCCTCCGCGCCGTGGGCGCGTTCCTTCTCGGTGTGGCCGCCGTGGGGATCGGGGGCATGGCCTTGGTTCACACGTCCTCCCCTGCCGACGTGCGTCCTCTCGTCCAACGGCTCGGACTGCACGTCGCCGACGTCACGCGCAAGGACTACCTCGCCTCGGTCCGCGACATGTTCGCCACCTACTGGGCTCGGTTCGGCTGGATGGACCTCCGTGCGCCTACCGTGGTGCAGGCCCTGTGGGTCCTCCTCCTGGGCACAGCGACCCTCGGGTGGATGGCGAGGCCCCCCTCCCCCGCGAGGACGTGGGGTGGCCCGTGGGCCATGCTCGGTGCGGCGATCGCCGGGTGGATGCTCACCCTGAAGTCCTCCCATCAGGTGCAGGGCCGGTTCTTCCTCCCCCTGGCCCCGGTGATTTCCCTCCTCCTGGGCACCGGGGTCGGGGCCATCACAAAGCCTGTGGTGTTCTCCGCGGTCGTGCTCGCGACGGTGGGAGCCAACGCCCTCTGCCTGACCCAGCTGCGCGAGCGGTACCGCCCGGCCGCGTGGCCGACCGACATGGTGATCGATGCCCACCAGTGCTCCTCCGACAGGGTGGTGCTCGAGACCCTCTCGGGCGGCGCTACCATAGGGCAGACCTTCCTTGCGGTGCACCCGGGGCTGACGGCCATCGACGTCGTGTTCGAGGGGAAGACGCTTGCGTCCGATTCGGTTCTGATGGAGATTGCCGACGTGGCGACGCAGCGTGTGTTGCGCACCGCATCGCGCCGCGTCGACGAGAGAAGCCTGGGAGGGTACACGAGGTTCACGTTCCCACCGATCATGAAGTCACGCTACCGTCTCCTCATGTTTACCCTTTGGATGGCTGCGCCTGATTCGGGCGGCTCGCTGTCCGTTCGATTCAGGTTGGGCGATCCGTACCTGGACGGCGTTCGTCTCGTCGATGGACAGGTCCGTGACGGTGACCTCCAGTTCGTCGCGTGGGCTCTCAAGACAGGGGAGGCTCCTGAATGAAGCGAGTGTTCGGTTGGGCTCTGCTCGCGCTGTTCGTCTCGACGCTCATCTCCATCGGGGGCACGATGTGGCGCTCGATGGACTTCGACAGCAAGTTCAGCGGGTACGTGCAGAACGCGGTGCGGGTCTCGCCGGTGGAGATAGAGCGGCGGATCAGGGAGATCGCCGCAGAGAGCGGGGTGAGCATCATCCCCGGCACCCTCCTCATCCTGCCCAGGGGTGACGCCTACGAGGTGAGCTGCCGGTACCCCGTGCGGCTCGGGCTGCCCTCCTGGCTGGGCCTGGGGGGCATCTCGTACGTCTGGAACAAGGAAGTCATCGCACGTACGAGGCTCGGTGGGCTCGCCTCCTCCCAGTGGGAGGCGCACCCGGCGTGACGAGGCAGCTGGGCTGGGTGTGCCTCCTCGCCACCGCGGCGCACGCGGTGGTTCCCATCGGCGAACTCCACCGCAACGACGGCGAGGGGTACCCGTTGCCCCCGTGGCACATCGGCGCCCCCGTCGAGATCGCCGGGATCGTCACCGTGCCGACCGGCACGTTCAGCCGCATCAGGACCGAGATCTACGTGCAGGACGAGACGGGGGGGATCCTCGTCTATCGGAGCGACCGCATCTTCACCGTGGCGCTGGGCGACTCGGTGGTAGTTCAGGGGGTCATCGGCCAGTACCGGGGCACGACCCAGGTCGTGCCAGAGGTGGTGACCGTGGTCGGCACGGGCCGCCTGCCGGAACCCCGCCCGACCACGTGCGGTGCCATCGCGGCCTCGTTCCTCGAGGACTGGACGGAGCCGGACGAGAGTCGGCTCGTGCGGGTGACGGGGGCGACCTACGACGCCGCCAGCGGGACCCTCACCGATGGGACTGGCTCGTGCGAGCTCTCCCTCGATCCCGACACCGGCATCACCCTCCCCAGCGGCACGTACGACCTTCAGGGCGTGATACGGCAGTGGGATTCGACGCCACCCTACACGGAGTCCTACCAGCTCGTCCCGAGGTTCGTCACCGACGTGCAGGAGGCACAGGGCCCACGGTTCGTTGGGGTGCCGTTCGAGTCTGACTTTGCCCCCGATGGGTTCACGGTGCACTGGGAGACCGATACGGAAGCCGCAGGATGCGTGCGATGGGGCGTGCACGTCCCCGGGGAAGGGGGATCGATCGTCGATTCCACGTGGTCGCTCACCCACGCGGTTCGCGTCCAGGGTCTGAGCCCGGCGACCATCTACGTCCTGCAGGTCATCGCCTGGAACGATGAAGGGTCGCGACCGAGCCCCGTGTGGGCGGCCTCCACCGGATCTGCTCCCGGCTGCACGGGGACCATCACCGCGTACTTCACCCAGTCGATCGCCCCGGAGTACGCCACTGAGGACGTGGCGAACGGCAACGCGCTCCTCGTGCGCAGGTTGCTCGATCGCATCAACGCCGCGCGCTCCTCGATCGATGCCTGCCTCTACGACCTCACCGTCCCCGAGGTGACGACCGCCCTCATCTCCGCGAAGAACCGAGGGGTGCGGGTGCGCGTCATCACCGAGGCGCAGAACTGGGGGAGCGAGGTGCAGGCCCTCGTGGCCGCGGGCATACCCGTGCTCACCGATACGGCAGGCCCGAACGACGGAGCCGGGTACATGCACCACAAGTTCCTCGTCTTCGATTTCGCCGACCGCTCCTCTTCCGCGGACGACTACGTGTGGACGGGAAGCGCGAACGTGACCTACAACGGGCTCTCCCAGAACGCGGAGAACGTGCTCGTCATCCAGGATCAGGCGGTCGCAGGCGCGTTCACCGCGGAGTTCGAGGAGATGTGGGGGGGCACCGGCCCTTCCCCGTCGCCCCAGACCGCACGCTTCGGCACGCGAAAGAGGGGCAACACCCCGCACCGTTTCAGCGTCGGAGGAGTCCCGGTCGAGGTCTACATGAGCCCCTCGGACGGGTGTGCCTCGAGGCTGAAAGAGGGGCAACACCCCGCACCGTTTCAGCGTCGGAGGAGTCCCGGTCGAGGTCTACATGAGCCCCTCGGACGGGTGTGCCTCGAGGCTGATGGGGAGGATCGCCGCCGCCGACCGGGCGTTGTACTTCTCGATCTTCGGGTTCACCAACGCCGAGATCGAGGCGGCCTTCCGACAGGCGCGCGACCGAGGGGTGCGGATCGCGGGTGTGTTCGATGCGGGCCAGGCGGACGGGTCGAGCCGCTACTGGCCCATGAGCGGCCAGGGTCCCGGCGCGTGGAATCCCCCGGCCGACGTGCACCTCCTGGGTGCCTATCCTTCCATGCACCACAAGTACCTCATCGAGGACGGCGACAACCGAGGCTCGGACGGCGTGGTGGTCACCGGGAGCTACAACTGGTCGTGGTCCGCGGAGCACACGAACGATGAGAACCTCATGATCGTCCACGACGCCCGCCTCGCGAACCACTACCTCCAGGAGTTCATGGCGCGCTACCGCCAGGCCGGAGGAACCGACAGCCTCGCCGTCGGGGTCGACGAGTCGCCCCTGGCTCACCACCTCGACCTTCAGATCGGTCCGTCTCCGTGGCGGGGAGAGGCGGCCCTGAGGGTGCGGTGGCCGGGCGTGGCGAGGGTGCGGCTCTACGACCTCGCAGGGAGGCTCCTCGCCGACCATGTGGCACCGCAGGGTGAGGAGCTCGCGCTCCTGCCGGGTCGGCTGCCGACGGGCTGCTATACGATCGTGGTCACGGGGCGACTCGGGGTGACCGCCTCGCGCGTGGTGCACCTCGGGCCCTGATCCCCACGGGCACGAGGCGAGTGCGCAGGGAGGAACGCTCTGTCTCCCCACGACCGCACGATGTGCGGGGAGGCCTGCGGCCCGCCTCACTGCGTCTCGGGAGCGTCCTCGCAGTCTCCCTTCCGTCGAATGAACTCCTCGAAGGACATCTGGCGCGTGTAGCAGCCATCGCGCACGTAGGCGAGCATGTAGAGGAACGTGGGGGCCTCGACGTAGCCGGGGATCACCGTGATCGCGTTCCCCTTCCTGTCGAAGAAGGCGATTGACGGGAACCCCCTCACCCCCATCGCCCGTGTGAACTGCACGTTCGTGTAGGTTGTGTCGCGGTACTTGAGCCGTGAACGTGCGTCCTCTGCGTGGATCCGGCTGAGCACGAAGTCCCGCTCGAGGACCCGTGCTACCTCAGGGTCACCGAAGGTCTTCGCATCCATGACCTTGCACCAGTGACACCAGTCCGTGTAGAAATCGACGAGGAGCGGTTTCTCCTCCGAGACTGCCCGCTCGAGGGCCTCGTTGAAGGGGAGCCACGTGAGTGATCCGGCGAGTGAAGAAGAGCCCGCGAGGACGAAGATGAAGGCTTGACCGAGAAGACGCATCTCTCCTCCTTCCGGGTGTGACCATCCGCGCCGAGGGCCATCAGCCGGGATCAACCCCGGGCCCACGCGGTCTGTTCCCACCGAGTGAGGAGTGGAGGATGCCCGTGCAGGCACCCGAGACGGTTCAGGCGCGCGCCCTGTCGTGGCTGTGCCCCATCCTTGCCTGCCCGGCGTGCAGGGGGGGGCTGCGTGTGGGGGACTACGGCGTAGATCCCCTCACGTGCCCTAAGTGCGGGAGGAGCTATGGGTGGCATGGGCCGATCCCGGTGCTCGTGGAGGAGGCCCCCGACCCTGACCTCATGCGCCTCGTGCACGTGTGGAACCGGGTCGCGCCGGTGTGGCGGGGGAACCTCGGCAAACCCCTCAAGGTCCTCGAGGCCTCCGAGGTGCCTCTGTTGGATGCATCCTCCGGGGTGGTCCTCGAGATCGGGTGCGGCGACGGGAGGCTCTTCGCCGCGTACGAGGCGCGGGGCCTCAAGGCCATAGGGCTTGACTTCTCGGTCGCGATGCTCGAGCGGGCACTCGAGGGAGGGTTCCCCCTCGTTCTAGCCGACGCCCACCGGGTCCCGCTCGCGGACGCGAGCGTGGACACCGTACTCGTCCCCTTCGCAACGGTGCGCTACCTGGACTACGGGGTGTTCTTCGCGGAGGCCTCGCGCGTGCTGAAGCCTGGGGGCGTGCTCGGGTTCACCGCGTGGAACGCCCTGTACAACGGAGCGAAGGACGTCCTTCGCCATCGGGCCTCGGCATGGAAGGGCGGACGGGACGTGCTCTGGCTCCGCGAGCTCCTCGGTCCCTTGAGGGACGCGGGGTTCGTCCTCACGCGGATCGCGGGGGTGTTCTCCGCCCCACGGTGGTCTCCCCTGCGCGAGCGGGTTGCGGTGAGGGTCTCGGGCACGCTCGCGGCACGGGTGGCCCGCGACATCGTGGTGCTCGCCCGCCGGCCATGAGACAGAAGGCGCTCCTCCTCGCGGCGGGGAAGGGCACGAGGTTGTGGCCGCTCACCGAGGTGCGCGCCAAGGCCGCGGTGCCCTACCGAGGCGTGCCCCTCGTGCGCGCCCTCGCACTGAGGCTCCTGGACGCAGGCATCCGTGACATCGCGGTGAACCTCCATCACCTCCCCGAAACGGTCGAAGCGGCCCTGAGAGGGATCCCCGTGACCTTCTCGCACGAGGACGAGCTCCTTGGCACCTCCGGTGCCCTCCACCCACTGAGGGGGTTCCTCGAGGGCAGCTGGTTCTGGACCATCAACGCCAAGATCGCCACCGACGAGTGGCCGCCGATCGAGGAACCGCGGCTGGATGCCGTGATCACCGCGGTGGTGGCCCCTGCACCTGCCAAAGCCCCGTTCACGCGGGTCGACGTGGGGGGCGACCCCCCGCGCATCCTCGGGCTGCGCGCGCCCTCCTTCCAGGATAGGTCCGGGTACCTCTTCACCGGCATCCAGCTCGTGAGCCCCCGGATCTGGGACTTCCTCCCGGCTCCAGGGTTCTCCCACTTCCCCGCGGATGTCTACCCCCGTATCATCGAGGCCGGAGGCATCGTGGGGGCACACGTCATGAGGGGTCAGTGGCGGGAGTTCAGCACGCTCGAGAGGTACCTGAACCACCACGTGGGACCCAACGATCCGACGGTGTGGCGAGGCGAGGACAGCCACGTCGCACCCGGCGCACGGGTGACCTCGAGCGTGCTGTGGGACCGCGTGGTGGTGGAGCACGGCGCCGTGCTCCACCGCTGCATCGTGGCTGACGGGGTCACGGTGAGGGCTCGCCGCCGGCTCGAGGGGGTGGCGATCGTGCCCCTCGCCCGCGTGCGCTCCATCACGCGGGGGGAGATCCTCGACGACACCCTCGTGGTGCCCCTCTCGTGAGCGACCACGACGAGGCCTTCGCGAGGCTGGGCCCCGCGCTGCAACGGCTAGGGTTGGCCTGGGAGCGCGTGGAGCCCCTCGCGGGCGACGTCTCTTCCCGTCGCTACTTCCGCGTGTGGGGGCCGTCGGAACGCGTGGTGGCCTGCCTGTATCCGGAGCCTTTCGACGAGGGGGAACGGGCCGTGGATCGTTGGCGGAGGCTCTGCGCCGCAGACCCATCCCTGCGGCTGGGGTTCGCGAGCGACCCCGTGGCCTTCCTCGAGACGACGCACTGGTTGCGCCGCGCCGGGGTCCCCGTGCCCCGCATCGTGGGGATCGCGGGGGAGTGGGGCTGCATCCTCTTAGAGGACGTGGGTGATCGGTCCCTCGAACGCGCGCTCCCCTCTCTCACCCCTGAGGAGATGGAGGGCGTCTACGCGCGCGCCCTGAACTACGTCGCCAGGATCCAGGGCACGACCGAGGATGCAATACGCGAGAGGGTGCTCGCCTCGTGCCTGCGGCTCGACGAGGAGAAGCTCGACCAGGAGCTCTCCTTCCTCGCGCGCGTCACCCTCGACTCCCTCGGGGACGAGGCCAGGACCCTCCTCGAGGAGGCGAGGCCGCAGTGGCGCCTCCTCGCCCAGAAGGCTGCCACGCCACCGTTCGTGCTGTGCCATAGGGACTACCACGCGCGCAACCTGTTCCTTCGACGCGGCGAGCTCGTGCTCCTCGACCACCAGGACATGCGCCTTGGGCATCGGCGGTACGACGCCCTGTCCCTCATCTGGGATCCCTACGTCGAACTGGCGCCCTCACTCAGGGATCGCCTCCTCGACGCGGCGGGGGTCAAGGTGGACGCCGAGGTGGCAGCCGTGGCGTGTCAGCGCTTGCTCAAGGCAATGGGTACCTATTTAAATGTCGTGCGACGCCGTCCCAGCATGGTCTTTGTGCACGCCGCACGCCGTGCGATTGGCTTCGTGCGCGACATGCTCCCGATGGTGTTCGACCGACCAGCGGCAATCGCTGGGCTGTGTGATCTGTGGGAACAGGGGCTTGAAGGGTGGTGTCCGTCGATCGAGGTGATCCGTTCGACGGGGACCCCGCAAGGAGATCACGATGGGGGAAAAGGCGAAGAGAGTGGGTGACCTTCTCGTCGAATATGGGTATGTGACCCGGGAGAAGGTCGAGGAAGCCGCGCGAAGGCAGCAGGAAACCCGCGAGAAGCTCTGTACCGCGCTCATCAGCATGGGGTACCTCACGGAGAGGGATTTGGTCCACTTCGTGGCGAATCACCTCAGGGTGCCTCACCTTGACCTCGATGGATACGAGCTCGACGTGGAGGTGATCAAGTACATCCCGCCCGAGTTCGCCAAGCGTCACCAAGTGGTACCAATCGACCGCATGGGGGGAATGCTCTCCGTGGCCGTCGTCTACCCCCTGAGTCCTGAGGCGCTTCGGGAGCTCGAGAACATGACGCGCCTGGCCATCAAGCAGGTCGTGTGCCCCAAGGGAGAGGTCGAGAGGGTGATCCGGAGCTACTACGAGATGACCCTGCCCGGCCTTCGTGTCTGATTCGCGACACCCATGGCCCTCTTCAGGCTCGGCAAGCTGCTCAAGGGGAGGCCCTCTGGGCCGGACGAGCTGCGACGCATGTGCGAGGCGCGCGAGGAGGGGTGGGAGGACGCCCTGGTGGAGGCCCTCGGGAGCAAGGACCCGGAACTCCGCGCCGTGGCCGCCGGCTTGGCGAAGCTCCTCCCCGCCGAGGTGGCCAAGCCTCACCTGATGAACTTGCTCCGGGATCCCTACCGGCCGACCGTGATGGCGGCGTTGGATTCGATCGCCGCCTTGCGGATCACCGACGCGGCCCCGGTGGTGAGCGGGTTGCTCGGGACGAAGGATCAGTCCATCAAGGAGGCGGTGGCGCGGTGCCTGGCCCGAATCGGGGGTACCGGCGGCGCATCGGCCATCCTTGACCTCCTCGACGTGCCCCGGCTCCCGTTGTCCGCGGAGCGGGCCGTCACCGACCTCGGGGCAACGGCCATACCCACCCTCATGTCCGCCTTGCTCGATGGGAGGGCGTGGGTCCGTCAGAACGCCGCCTTGCTCCTCGGGAGGTTCGGGGACAGACGCGCGGTACCCTCCCTCATGGTCGCCGTAAACGATGCGGACCCTGGGGTGAGGGTAGCGGCGGTGAACGCCTTGGGGGCTTTGGGCGGCCCCGATGCGGTCGCCGGGCTGATCGGTGCGCTCGGCGATGCGGAGGAAACGGTCCGCATCGCCGCGGTCACGGCCTTGGGTGCCATTCGCGACCCCCGCGCGGTGGTCCCCCTCGTGGGGCTGTTCTCAGACCCTGTCCGCCAGGTGCGGGACAAGGTGGTCAAGGCGTTGGCGGACATTGGGTCTGCCGCGATCCCCTCGGTCCTCACAAGCCTCAGGGAGGCCGACCCGGGGGTCCGAGAGTATGCGGCCAAGACCCTCGGCTTCGTGAGCTCGCCCGAGGCGCTCGAGCCCCTGCTCGACGCGTTGGAGGACGGGGAGTGGGCCGTTCGACGCTACGCGGCGGAAGCCCTCGGGAAGCTCGGTTCCACCCAGGCCATCCCCTACCTCTTGTCTGCCCTCCATGACCCGATCGATTTCGTGAGAGAACGAGCCCGTCAGGCGCTGGACCGCCTCGACCCCTCGGGGGAGGTGCGCAAGCTCGTGAAGCCGTCCCGTCGCAAGGGCGGCCCCCGGGGCGAACAGCCCCACCACGAGGGCAGGAAGAGGGAGCCGGGCGCCCCCGGCACGTGGACCATGGACCTCCCCGAAGCGTACGCCGTCTTGGGCCTCGGGTTGGACGCGACGCGTGCCCAGGTACGCGCCGCCTGGAAGGAACTCATGCGCACCCTCCACCCCGATGCCGTCGCCCACCTCTCCGCGGAGGAGAAGGCGAAGGCGGAGGAGGAGGCGAAGCGGGTCAACGTCGCCTACGAAGTGCTGATGAAGGCGCTGCCCGAATGACCCTCTCGGGCCCCGCCCGCCGGGGATGTCTTCCCACGCCGGGATCATCGGAGGCGCGATGCGACTCCTGATCACGTCAGGTCCTACCCGTGCCCCGCTGGATGCCGTTCGGTTCATCATGAATACGTCGAGCGGTTCCCTCGGTGCGACGCTGGCGGAAGAGGCGGTGCGGCGAGGCTGGAGCGTGGATCTCGTGCACGGCGTGGGCGCACTCGTGCCACCCCCTCGCGCGGGCCTCACCCTGTGGCCGGTCTCGTGGCTGCAGGAGCTTGAACCGATCCTCTCTTCACTGTCCACACGCCATGCCTACGACGCCGTGTTCCACACGATGGCGGTCCTCGACTACGCGCCACGGGAGGCGCTGCCCTCGAAGCACCCTTCCGGCCACCCATGGACGGTGGTGTTGGAGCCCACCCCGAAGCTCGTCGACCGCTTCTCTTCGCTCTTCCCAGGGGCCACGCTCATCGCCTTCAAGCTCGAGACCGGCATCTCCGAACAGGAGTTGGTCTCGCGGGCCGCTACCCTCGCGAGGCGTTGCGGGGCCAAGGCGGTGGTGGCGAACCTCCTCGAGTGGGTCAGGGAGGACTACCACTGCCTCATCGTCGATGCCCAGGAGCGGGTGGTGGCGAGGGTCTGGGGCAGGGAGGGCACGGCGGGGTGGTTGTGCGACTTCGTGGGACCGGGCGGCGCACGGGCGATCGAGTAGAAGGGAGGTCTCTATGGAGAAAGGGCTTGGAGGCAGGACCATCGTCCTTGGAGTCACGGGAAGCATCGCGGCCTACAAGGCTGCCCACCTCGCCCGCCTGCTCGTCAAGGAGGGTGCGGAGGTGCGCGTCGTGCTCACTGAGGCCGGCGCACGGTTCATCACCCCTCAGACCTTCGCCCCTCTGGTGAACGGGCTCGTCTACACGGACATGTTCGAAGACACTCCTCCCGCACGACCGGCCCACCTCGCCATCCCTCAGGGGGCCGATCTCATCGTGATCGCCCCCGCGAGCGCGGACTTCATCGCCCGACTCGCGGCCGGGATCGCCGATGACCTCCTCGGTGCCGTGTGCCTGGCGGCTTCCTGTCCGATGGTCGTGGCGCCTGCCATGCACCACCAGATGTGGGCCAACCCGATCGTGCAGGCGAACGTCGCACGGCTCGCCTCGTTCGGGGTTACCATCGTGGGCCCTGAGCCGGGGGAGCTTGCGAGCGGAGACGAAGGAAGGGGGAGGATGACGGAGCCGGAGGCGCTCCTGGAAGTGGTGCGCTCCATCCTTGAGGAAAGGAGGGTCGTGTGAGAGTGGGACGAACGAGGTGGCTTCTCGCGGCCGGCCTCGGGATCCTCGCCTGCGCGGGCAGGGACGACCTCTCCTCCTACCGCCTCGCGGTTGCCGCCGGGAAGACCCCGGTGGGCGACATCTACGTGACGGACGGGAACGGTCGCATCCTCGAGAGGATCACCGATACCCCAGACCAGGCGGAGATGTGGCCGCTGTGGTCGGCGGACGGGAAGAAGATCTTCTACGAGACCCGCACCACCGCCGATCGCGCCTTGTCGCTGCGGGTCTTCGAACTTGAGACGAAGACCGACCGCCTCATCTACGGGCCGGTGAGCCCGGGGGAGCTGTGGTGTTCCCTCTCACCCGATGGGACGAGGCTCGCCTACGTGCTGAAAGACAGCGTGCCTGGACGCCTCGTGGTGAGGGACCTCCGAACCGAGGCCATCACCCCGGTCGCCAGGCCCGGGGAGGTCCTCGTACGCCCGGAGTGGGATCCGGAATCTCGCCGCCTCCTCGTGCAGGCACGCGGGGCGAACGATCGCACGTGGGACATGGTCCTGATCGACCTGGAGAGCGGTGATCGGACGGTGGTGGGAGGAGCCGCCGACACGACGGAGTTCAAGGGGAGATGGTCTCCCGACGGTCGGTTCGTGGTCTATGGCGTGGCGGGGAGTCCTGGGAGGGCAGCCGTGGGACTCACCCTCCTCGACCTCGCGACAGGCCAGCGCACGACGCTGACCTCCCCGGGTGACGGTAGGGTCGTCTCCGCGGTGTGGTCACCCGCCGGGATCCTCGCCGCGGTCCGGGAACTCCCGCTCCCGATGGCCATCCTGTGGTGGTCGGCTCCGTCCAGAGGGGGCGCACCGCGGGTGATCCCCATGGACAAGCGCCTCCGTCGGGGGAGGCTCGTCTGGTCGCATGACGGCAAGTACCTCGCCCTCAACGCGCGACGTGTGGCGGGACGCGGGAGGGCCCCGTGGTGGATCGCCATGGTCGATTCGCGCGGGAGGATCGTGCGCGAGTGGCCACGGCGCCTCCAGTTCTTCTGCCCCGCATGGGCTCCGACCACTGCCCACGCCCACACGAGGAGGTAGGCATGCTCAGGTCAAGTTCCCTCTCGTTCCTCGGACGGTTCTCGGATGCGTTTGGCCCGAGTGGGTTCGAGCGCGACGCGGCCCTCCTCCTGAAGGACTACGTCTCGCCCTACTGTGACGGCGTCACCACGGACAAACTCGGCTCCGTCCTGTTCACCAAGCGTGGTTCCTCCCAGGCGCCTGTCGTGCTCCTCCCCGGGCACATCGACGAGGTCGGATTCGTCGTCTCCGGCATCAGCAAGGAGGGGTTCCTCGCGTTCACCACGGTGGGAGGATGGTTCGATCAAGTGCTGCTGGCCCAGCGTGTGACGGTGCGCACCGAGAAGGGGCTCCTTCCCGGCGTCGTCTCATCCAAGCCTCCCCACATCCTTCCGCCCGAGGAGCGCGAGAAGGTCGTCAAGCTCGACAAGATGTACATCGACATCGGAGCCTCGTCCAAGGAGGAAGCACTCGAGATGGGGGTACGGGTGGGCGACCCGGTGGTGCCTGAGAGCGGCTTCACCACCATCAGGAAGCCCGTGATCGAGGAGGGGACCGTCAAGGGGGAGGCGACCCTCGCCATGGGCAAGGCCTTCGACGACAGGATCGGGGCCTTCGTGGCGGCCGAGGTCGTGAGGCGCTTGGCCGAGGAGAGGATCGACCATCCCAACACCGTCGTGGGCGCCGGAACCGTGCAGGAGGAAGTGGGCCTGCGAGGGGCCCGCACCACGGCATGGCTCGCCGATCCCGACGTGTGCCTCACCCTCGAGGTCGACATCGCCCAGGACATCCCCGGCGTGGAGGCCGACCGCGCCCTCGTGAAGATGGGCAGCGGGCCTTCGCTCCTCACCTTCGACTCGAGCATGGTGCCGAACCAGGCCCTGAAGGAGCTCGTCATCGCCACGGCGAGGGAACAGGGCATCCCCCTGCAGCTGTCGCTCATGCCTCGAGGAGGAACCGACGCCGGCATGATCCACCTCACGCGCGTCGGGTGCCCCAGCGTGGTGCTCGGCGTGCCGACCCGCCACATCCACTCGCATGTCGGCATCCTGCACCTCGACGACGTCGAGCGACTGATCGACCTCGTGGTGGCCCTCGTCAGGAGACTCGACGAGTCCACGGTCCGAGGGCTCACCTCCCTGTAGGGCGGGCGATGCGGGCGATGGGGGTCAGGCACGGCCCCCCCCACGTCTACGGCCCGGTGCCTTCTCGGCGCTTCGGCCTGTCCCTTGGCCTCGACCTCGTGCCCCACAAGGTGTGCTGCTACGACTGCGTGTACTGCCAGGTCGGTCGAACCTCGAAGAAGACCATCAGGAGGGAGGTCTTCTTCCCTCAGGATCGGCTCATCGCGGAGCTCGACCAGGCGCTCGCCGAGCGCCCCCGCCCCGACGTCATCACGCTCGCAGGCTCGGGAGAGCCGACCCTGTACCGAGGGCTCGGCTCCCTCGTGGCGCACATCCGCTCCGTCTCCTCGGCTCCCGTGGTCCTCCTGACGGGAGGTGGGCTGCTGTGGAGGGACGAGGTGGCCGAGGAGGCCCTCTCGGTGGACGTGCTCGCCCCCTCGTTGGATGCAGGGACCCCCGAGGAGTTCCGAACGATCAACCGGCCCCACCCCCGCATCCGGTTCGAGACGATGTACGAGGGCCTCGCACGAGCCCTCTCCCGGTTCCACGGCGCCGCGAGGCTGGAGGTCATGGTGGTGCCGGGCATGAACGACACCGCCGAGAGCCTCGCGCGCCTCGCTGCCCTCGTTCAGCCCCTGAGGCTGTCGACCATCGACCTGAACACGCCCGTTCGGCCAGCGCACACCCCGAGCATCGCCGAAGCCTCCTCTTCCGTCCTCGAACAGGCCCTCGCCGTGTTCGGCCCACGATCCAGGGTCATCGGATGCTTCAGGGATTCGAGGCCTCGTGACTGGTCACCCCCGACGCGGCTGGAGGAACTCCTGGTGGAGACGCTGCGACGCAGGCCGTGCACCCTCCAGGACCTCGTGGCGGTCTCGGGTCAGGACCCATCGATCGTCATGAAAGTGCTCGATCGCCTCAGGGAATCGGGAACCGTGGAAGAACGTCGATCCCGCACCGAGGTGTTCTTTTGGGCACCACCGGAACTGGAGCAGGAGGGAGAACGTCCCGAAGGGTCACGCCGGCACGGCCCCTGAGCTTCTCCCACGCGGAAGCACCCCTGCCCCGGGGCTCACGGTCAAGCCCATCGCCGTCGTGACGGAGCCCGTTCCCGGCCGAGAGGGCTCGATTCGAGCCGAGGCTTCGAGGAATCACCCGGCGGGCTTCGTCTCCGTCTCCCTCACGAGGAACGGACCTCACCCGTGATCCCGCCGGGTCGGTGGCCCTGCCCGTTCCCTCGTCCCCCGGGGATGAACTCGGCGGCGGTGCCGCTTGACGCTGCCCGATCCGGAGGTGAGTATGGACCATGACGCCACGGAAGCCCAGGTCGGAAAGCCCGAACCAGGGCACCCGTCACAGACAGGAGGTCTGCCGTGGAGATTCGTCCTGGGCGGGTGATCGCGGTGATCGTGGGGGTGGCGTTCGTCCTTGGATGCGGAGGGGAGTCCCCCGGTGAACGGCTCCCGGAGAAGACCATGGAGAGGATGGTCCAGCGGAGTGGCGTGAAGGACACCAAGGTCGACGTGGAGAAGGGGACCGTCACTTTCAAGGGGGAACAGGGTCGTACGGAGGTCTCTCTCTCCGGGGAAGGGTGGCCGAAGGATCTGCCGGCAGGGATCCCCCAGTTCACCGCCAGTAAGGTGAAGGGCGTGGTGCGCACAGGGCAGGGGGGGAAGAAGTCCTGGACCATAATCCTCGAGTCGCTCGAGGGAAACCCGATGGCTTCCTACGCGAAGGCCCTGGAGGACGCCGGGTGGAGCATCGTCAGCCGGATGGAAACCGGCGAGGGTGGCGTGGTGCAGGCGAGCAAGGGTGAGCTCCTCCTCGTGGGCATCTTCAACACCGCCGAGGGTGAGGGAACGCTCAGCGTCACGGAGCAGTAGGGCACCGCTGCGCCGACTCGGCTCGGAGGTGAGGGCTCGGCTCGGGCCACACAGGAACAGAGGCACCCCGGCACATGCCGGGGCGCCTCCGGCTCCTCTGCGATCGCCTGCGGCTAGCCCGTGGGAGGGGCCACTGCGGCCGAGTCCACCGGGGCCGGTGGAGGCTCGAGCATCTCGTCCACCGCCTTGGTGAGCGTCTCGAGACGGTAGGTGCCGATCTCGTGCACCCATCTCCTGCCTTCCAGCCGTGCGACGCGACGGCCCTCGACCCTCACGGTGTCCCCGATCGTGATCGTGTGGTCACTCCCGTTCCTCAGCACGACGTTCACCGTCAGGAATGGACGCTCGAATCGGGTCTCGTCCGCCCCCGCGGCGCGTACCTCGTCGCCCCTGAAGTTGCTGATCACGTTCACCAGGCGAGTGGCGTAGTCCTTCTTGAGTGTCCCCTGCTTCGGCGAGAGCATCTCCCAGGAGCCGTCGTCCTTCAACTGCAATGAAATGACCGTGTCGCCTCGGGAGATCCTGATCTTCGTGATGTCCTCCTTCGGGGTGCGGAACACGAAGACGTCGCGGACCACGCGGTAGGACCGGTCGAATTGGCTCTTCATCCGATCGCCGACGAGGTACACCGCGTCGCCTCCGGAGGGACGCACGTAGTTCGTCGCATAGTCACGGCCGCTCTTGCCGATCACGAAGTCGGCGAGAACGGAGCTGTCCGCGGCCATGACCTTCACCGCGGTGCCGGTCGTATCGACCTGGAAGAGACCACGCTTCTCTGGATTGCTGGAGACCAGCTCCTTCTTCGTGGCTGAACGGAGAGCGCGAATCGCGGAGAACACGCCCGAGGTATCGGCAGGATACGCGAGCGAGTCCTTGTCTCCGGTCACGAGCCACTCTGCCCCTTCACGCCACATGCGGAGCTTGTTCCGCCCGTTCACGAGGATGAGGGCTGGTTCTTTCGTGCGGAGCTTGGGGAAGAGCGGATCGACCTTCTGCTTCACCGGTGACTTGAACGGGTTGGCGACGATCAAAAGCAGGACGACGAGCACGCTCAAGGTGATGAGGAGACCTGCGAACTCACGGTTCTTCATGCTGCACCCCCAATCCGCGCTTCGGCGAGTTTCTTCATCCGAGCAGCCGCGAACCATCGGGCGAGGCCCACCACGACCACGATGAGGGGCACGAGACCGATCCCCAGGATCCTGATGAACCGCTTGGTCCCCTCACCGATCTCCTTGAGAGGCCTGTCGATCGCCTGGCGGCTTCGCACGCCGATGAGCTCGTCGCCGAGGGACATCCAGTCCACGGCGTTGAGGAGGAAGGTCATGTTCGTCGGTGACTGCTGGTCGATGCAGAAGTACGTGGTTCCGAGCACCACCATCTGCGTTGGCACGCTCACGTCGCGACGGTCACTCTCATCGATGGGAGGCGCCGTCGTATCAGCGAGGGCAGGGACCGCCCTACCCGCGAAGTAGCTCGGGAACACCCCGTCGAGGGCATACACGAGGGCACGAGGCTTGAGATCTTCAGGCTTGGGGTTCCACTGCTGCTGTGGGTTCAGGTTCAGGAAGTCGGTCGTGGTCCAGCTCATGGGTGAGGAACTCGCGAGCAGCGTGATCTCAACCGAGTCCGGAGGATTGCTCACCGGTTCGAACGACCTCGTCCAAGGCAATGAGATGGACTCGAGCTTGTTCACGATCGGATGATCCTTATTGAACCCTTGCCGTACGACCTTCGGCCAAAGGTAGTAATTAGACATAAATCGGAAGAAACCGCTTGAGAATGAGGCCACTGCCGAGACTCTATCGACCACCATATCTGAGTTGGCCCGGAGGCCCCAACGGAGCAGCATGTCCTCAAGCCCAGACGACATGCGCGACCCCTGCAGGATCCCCCCCTGGAGTTCGAGCACGTCTAACATGGCGAGCAGCTTGCCGCCGCGCATGACGAACTGGTCGATACGGTACTTCTCGGGATCCTTCAGATCTTTGGGACCCAGGAGCAGAACGGTGGTGATGTCCGAAGGGATAGGCCTCTTTCCGCCATCAAGGTCGAGCACCCTCACGTCGTACTGCTTTCTGAGGGCGCGCTGCATTTCGCTGTAGGAGCGATCGAGCTCCTCCTGCGTGTACCGGGTGATGATCCCAAGCTTGGGATTCTCCTTCCGCGTCACCTTGAGGATGGCGGCGACGAGTTCGTACTCGAGGCCCCAGGGTCCTTGCACCACGGGCAGCACCTCGTGGCGGTCCTCGTAGAACACCGCCATGCCGAGGTACACGTTCGCAACCTCCCGCTTGTCGCGCTGGATCACGTCGAGCTGGACCTGCGGAATGCCGAGGGAACGCAGCTTGTTCTCCTGCTCGGGTGACGCGGTGGGGTCCTCCCACTGCACGCGGAGCTTCCCCCTCCCGTAGGCAGAGAACTCATCCAAGAGATCGCGAACGCTCTTGGGGAGACTCGCCAAGTAGGACGGGAGGTCTTTCGAGAAGTAGACCTTCACATTCACGACATCATCGAGGTTGCGGAGTAGCTTCTTTGTGGATTGACTGATCGTGTACTCCCGATTCTGCGTGAGATCGATGCGGGTGAACGCCCTGTCAGCGATCATGTTCACAACGACAATGATGAGGAGCACGAGCAGTGACAGGACGACGATGGTAGAGCCTGAGCGGACGTTACGGGCGACCACGGTCTACCTCCACTTCCGGCTCTCGATGGAGCGAACGTTCAGGTAGAGGAAGAAGCAGATGACCGAAAGGTAGTAAACCACGTCTCGGCTATCGATCACACCTCGCCCGATGCTCTCGAAGTGCGTTCCGAGGCTCGCGTATTCGAGCACGGACGCGAGGGGAGTGGGGACGGAGTACAACACGATGTCAGACCCGAGCATGTAGAAGGCGAACACGATCACGACGCCGAGGATGAAGGCGACGATCTGGTTCTGGGTGAGGCTCGACACGAATACCCCGATGGCGAGGTATGCCCCCCCGAGGAGCACGGCCGCCACGTACCCGCCGACGACCGGTCCGACGTCGAGGTTGCCCAGGCGCGAGACGATGACCGGGATGGGGAAGGTGAGCGCGAGCGCCAGGACGAGGAGCCCGAGCGCCCCGAGGTACTTCCCGAGGACCGCCTCCACGTCCCTCACGGGGAGGGTCATGAGCGTCTCCATGGTGCCCACCTTCTTCTCCTCCGCCCACAAGCGCATCGTGATGGCAGGGACAAAGAAGAGGAAAACCCACGGCAGGATGTCGAACATCAGGCGCATTGAAGCTTGGTTATTGAGGAAGAAGATTCTGAAGAAGAGCCAGTTCGTGAGGAGAAGGTAGATCACTAGGAAGACGTAGGCGATGAGGGAGTTGAAGTAGCCTTGGAGCTCCCTCCTCGCGATCGCAGCGACGTTCCTCATTGCTCCTCCTTCTCGCCGATGGTCAACTGATAGAAGACCTGCTCGAGGCTCGCCGCCTCGGCCTTCAGCTCGCGGAGCACCCATCCGGCGTCGACCGCGGTGGCGAACACCCGCTCCGCCACCGCTTTCCCGTCGGTCACCGAGAGTTCGAACCGCGTGCAGGAATCGACCGTCCGGACGACCGAAACGCCCTTCACGCCGTCGAGAAGCCCAAGCTTCTGGCGGATCTCCTCCGCGGGTCCTTTCGCCTCGATGGTGAGGATCTCGGTCCCGCTGGCCCGGCGGGACAGTTCCTGTGGCGTGCCATCCGCCACCAGTTCGGCGTTGTGCATGATGAGCACGCGGCTGCACGTCGCCTGGACCTCTGGGAGGATGTGCGTGGAGAGGATGACCGTTTTCTCGCGGCCGATCTCGCGGATCAAGGTCCTGATCTCCTTGATCTGGTTCGGGTCGAGGCCGGTGGTCGGCTCGTCGAGGATGAGCACCTCAGGCTCGTGGATGAGGGTCTGGGCGAGCCCCACCCGCTGCTGGTACCCCTTGGACATCTCTCCGATGCGCTTGTGGAGGACGTTCTCGAGGCCGCAGACCTGGATGACGTTGTCGATGCGCGACCTCCTCAGGCGGGGAGGGATGCCCCGCACGCGGGCGAGGAAGTCAAGATAGGAGAGCGGAAACATCTCCTTGTACAGCGGCGCGTTCTCAGGGAGGTAGCCGATACGGCGACGCACCTCGAGCGAGTGCTCGTGCACGTCGTACCCGGCGACCTTGGCCGTTCCCTCGTCCGCGGGCATGTAGCACGTGAGGATGCGCATCGTGGTGGTCTTGCCCGCGCCGTTGGGCCCGAGGAGCCCGAGCACCTGCCCCTTGGGCACGGTGAAGCTCACGTTGCGCACGGCGACCGTGGGGCCGAAGCGCTTGGTGATGTTCGCAACTTCAATCATCGCAGAGACACCTCCATGTGACGTGGACAGCCTCGGCGAAAGCGCACTCCGACGGGGACCATCGCCCGCGCCAAGGAGTCGTGGAGAAACTCGTCGCGTGGGGAGCCGGCGACGTTGCGGCGAGTCGCCGAGCCCGGGTTCGTGGGGATGTGGCCCGAGGAACCCCTGCCTGGGCCGGGGAGTTCCCGAAAGCGTTGACAGGGGGACTCGAGGCAGGCAAAGTTAGCGATCCGGAAGGATTCTTCCAGTTTTTTGTGCCCCCTCGGAGCTCCTCGTGTCGCCCACGCCAGACTCGTTGCCGACCCTCCACGCGGTCATCGCACACTGGGCCGAACGCACACCTGATTCCCCCTTCCTCGTGACGGACGAACGGGAGGAGACCTTCGCGCAGTGCGTGGAGACCACCGCAGGGGTGGCCACGGGTCTGCGGCGTCAAGGCATCCGTCCGGGTGACCTCGTGCTTGCCCTCCTGGCCTCGCGAATCGACACCGTGCGTGCCTTGCTCGGGGTGTCCATGGCTGGGGGTATCCTCGTACCGGTGAGCAGGCGGATGGCCCTCCCACGGCTCCGCGCGATCGTGGGGTGTGTCGAGCCGGCCTGGGTCATCGCGGACCCTGACTGTGGTCCCTGCCTCGACCGCCTCGCCGGGTGGCTGCCTCCGCGCACGAGATGGATCCCGATGCGGGGCGACGCGGGTTCGTGCTCCTTTGAGGAGCTCATGGCGACGCCCCGCACGGCCCCGATCCCCCGATACGGGCCCGACGACACCTGCTACATCGACTTCACCTCGGGATCGACGGGGGCTCCCAAGGGGGTGCCGCGGACCTACGGGAGCATCGCGTCGATCAGCCACAGCGCCATCTCGGCCCTCGGTCTCTCTCCGAACGATCGCCACCTCTCCCTGTTCGCTCCGTTCGCGCATCCGCACGAAGCACTGGCCCGGGCCGCGTACCTCGGCGGAACCCTGGTCTGCCTCGACACGATACGTCCCGCGTCGGTCTCGCGGTGCGTGGCGCGCCACCGCGTGACCTGCCTCATGGCCGTTCCCACCGTCTACGGGCTGCTCGCGCGGAAGCTGAACGAGCCGAGGTTCGCCTCCGTGCGCCTCATGGAGTCGGGCGGGGCCGTCACGCCTGAGCGGCTCATCGAGACGTACAGGTCCCGTCTCGGGCTCCCGCTTACGCCCGTGTACGGATGCACGGAGGCAGGGGGGATCGCCCTCGCGGCACCGGCGGATGAGTCCCGTCCCCCAGGGGCCGTGGGGCTCCTCTGCCCAGGGTTCGAGGCGCGGCTCTGCCCGGAGGAGCACGGCGGGGTCGAGGCCGGCGAGTCAGGGGAGCTCGTGCTCCGCGGGCCTTCCCTCGCACGCGAGTACTTCAGGAACCCGCGGGAGAGTGCGCGGGCGTTCACGCAGGGGTGGTACCACACGGGGGACCTCTTCTCTCGTGACGTGCGCGGGTTCTTCTTCTTCCAGGGACGGATCGACGACATGGTCAAGGTGAGGGGGCTGAAGGTGGCTCCGACCGAGATCGAGCGGGTACTCTTGCGGCACCCGGAGGTGGAAGAGGCCGCGGTCGTCGGAGGGGATGACCACCTCGTAGCCTTCGTCGTCGTGCGTCGAGGCTCGAGCCTCTCGGAGCGATCACTCCGCGGGTTCTGCAGGGAGCACCTCGACGCCTTCAAGGTCCCGCGCATCGTGTTCCGGGAAAGGCTGCCCAAGAGCGAGAGCGGCAAGATCCTTACCCGCAACCTTCGTGGTCGGGGGTACGGGGGAGGCTGAGAATGAGGCCATTGGGGCCCTCGGCACGAGCGACGTTCGCGAGAGGGTTCCCCACGAGGTGTCGGCACCGAGGCCAGGCGAGAGGAGCGCCCAAAACCCATCCTGCACGTCGCCCCAGCGGGAACCAGAGCTTCGGCGGGTCGAAGCCGATCCACGGCACGCGTGAGGGGAAGGGTGCTTCCCCGGCCCCGAGAAAACCGAGGGGGGCCTCGTGGAAAGGCGAGTGCCTCGCGCCGCAGACCATAGGGTCCGGCTCGAAATGACCCATGGAGGTCGTCCTATGAGGATCCCGCGTTCCCTCGTCTTCCGCTCGGGGTGCCTGAGGTCGTTGTTCAAGACCCCTCGGTGCCGACCGTGGTTCTCCCCTGGCCCGTCCTTGGCACTCGTGGTGGTGTCCTTGGGCATGCTCGGGGCATGCCACCACGGGGAGGAGCCCCCGCGCGGCATCGTGACCCTCCTCGACGAGGTGGGGGACCAAGTCCCCGCCGGGCCGTGGCGGCTCTTGCCCCTCTCGGGTCATCCAGGGGGGACCGTGGCTCGGCTTCCCGAGGGTGAACCCTCTCGACGGTTCTCCAAGGTTGGGACACTCGAGTTCGGTGGCCTGCTCCTCGTGAGGCTCGCCTACAGACACGCCCCAGAGGGTTCGGTGACGGCTGAGGTTCGGCTGTTCAGGCAGGGCAAGGTGGTTGCGGGAGGATCCCAACGCCTCGTGCAGAGTTGGGCCGAACTGCGCTTGCCCATCCCCGAGGGAGGGGCGGACGAGATAGAGATAGGACGCCGCGGGGAGGCGGGGAGTGAGATCCCCCCTGCCAAGGCGCTCGCGTTGGAGGTGCATCACCCCGCGGGCCGGATCCTCCAGCGGGCATCCCACCTTCTCGCCTGGGCGATCCGCGCCGATCCCGAGCAGGCGCGTCACGTGCTCGAGAAGAGGAAGGTACGGCTCGCGCGAAGGGGAGAGCACCGGGAGGCGATCCCAGTGCTTTGCGGAGAGGTGGTCACGTTCGCGGTTCCGAGGGAGGAGGCGCGCTGGCGGCTGCGGTGTTGGCCTCTCCCCCTGCGGCGAGTGTCTTCCGACGAGGGTGTGCTCATCGCGGAGGTGGAGGGGAAGGAGGGGTGGCAGGAGGTGGGCCGGTGGGAGACCAGGAGACTGCTCGAGGACGAGTGGGAGTTCGTGGAGTCGGCGCCCTTCAGGGGATGGAAGGTGCGCCTGACCCTCGAGGGGGAGGAGGACCTCATCGCCCTCGCCTCACCCATCCTCGTGCCGCACGGGCAGGGCGGGCGCGTCAGACCGAACGTCCTGCTCATCGACCTCGACACCATGCGGGCGGATCGCCTGGGGTGCTATGGCTACCGAGCGCGCCCGACCTCGGCGAGGCTCGACTCGATCCTCGAGGCACGCGGGTTTTTCCTGTTCGAACGTGCGCACTCGGGCGGACCGTGCACCCTGCCGGCCACGGCGAAGTTCCTCACGTCCCGGTACCTCAACATCGATCGGGGTTCGTCCGTGCCGCTCGAGTACACCACCCTCGCCGAGCTCCTGCGGGCCAATGGGTTCTACTGTGCCGCCTTCACCGGGGGAGGCACGCTCTGTCTCCCAGGGTTCGAGCAAGGGTTCCACAGCTACTACTGGAGCGAGGAGGTGGGGGGCGGATACGGGAAGGTGGAAGACTCGTTCCCCCAGGCCATCTCGTGGCTCGCGCACACCGACCTCCGTCCCTTCTTCCTGTTCGTGCACACGTACGAACCCCACATGCCCTACACGCGAGCGACCTTCTGCCGCGACCTCCCATCCGGGAGGCTCGGCGACTTGTCGCGTGGAGAGCCGATAGGCATTCGCTCCGCCGAGGGAAAGGACGGCCGGGCCGGCTTCACCCCTGCGGAGAGCCTCTACCTGCAAGCCGCGTACGACGGGGGGGTGCGGATGGCCTGTGAGGCGACCGCGGACATCCTCGCGGTGCTCGACGACAGGGGCCTGTGGGAGCACACGATCGTGGTGATCCTCAGCGACCACGGGGAGGAGTTCGGCGAGCACTCGGTGGTCTTCGCCGACCACAACGAGGAGACCCTCCACGGGGAGGTGCTGTCGGTGCCGTTCCTCCTCTACGATCCCGCCCATGCCCGCAGTGGGCTCACTCGCATCGAGGAAGACGTGAGCACCGTGGATCTCCTTCCGACCCTCGCGCACCTCCTCGGGATCACGCCCCCTGCGTGCGACGGCGTGAGCTTGGTGCCGCTGTTGGAGGGAGGCGAGGTCGAGAGGGAGGTGCCCATCCTCGCCACGAACCATCCCGGTGAAGACCCCGCGCGGGTACGCAGTGCGGTGATCGAGGGCGGGCTCAAGTACATCGGACCGGACATCGCGAGGCAGTACGCGCGAGGCTGGTACGCGCCGGGGGAGATGCTCTTCGATCTGCGGTGTGATCCGGCAGAGACGCGCAACCTCGTCGAGGCGGAGGCAGACGAGAGGGCGCGCATGGCGGCACTGCTCGCGCACGGGCTTTCCACCGCCGCGCCTCCGCTCGTCTCCGAGGGCATGACCCCTCCGCACCTCTCCGAAGAGGTCCGTGCGCGGCTGCGCCTCCTCGGCTACGTCGCCCCGGATCCCAAGGAGTGAGGGCGGAGGGGGTTCGACGGGACTCAGGAAGCCCTGCGCCGCCAGGGCAGGCCCCGTGTGCGGGCGGACAGCCGTGCGATCCGAGCCTCCACGTCGTGGCGACAGACCCGGTACTCGGCACGTGGAGACACGCATGCACCCTCAGCCTCTTGGAGGGCGTCCAGGGCAGCCCGTGCGGCCAAGAGTGCCTGGTCGAACGCACCGCGCTCGTGCTCGAGGTGCTTGGCGAGCTCCACGAGGCAGAAGGGGCGGAGGGATGCGCTCTCCTTCGCGAGGGACCAGAACACCTCGCAGGCCTCGTCTCCCCTGCCGAGGCGGCGGAGAAGGAGGCCCAACCGCACGAGTGCTTCCTCCCGGGTGTCAGGCCTGTGCCATTCTCCCCGGGCGGCGGCACGGTAGATCCCGAGTGCATGCTCCCGCTCAAGGGGCTCGAAGATGCGGGCCACGCTGAAGAGGTCCTCAGCGCGGGCGCCCCCGGAAAGAGGCGCCCCGAGCAGCCGGCATGCCTCCGCGGTCAGTCCCGCGAGGGACAAGAGATCGTTCACGTTGTGGGCGAACACCAACGAGAGGCGAGTCGCATCGCCAGATGCGAGGGCGTCGAAGTAGAGTCCGGGGATGAGCTCCCCCGGCACGTCGTCCTCGCGTTCGACCCCCAGCACCACACGCTCGAGGGAGGTGAGGCTACACCCAGCCGTTCGTCGCCGCCATAGCCTACGTGCAGGGTGCAGCATGTCGAGGTGAAGGGGAGGGAGGGGGGGATCGAACACCCTGTTGGTGACGAAGCGCGCGAGGAGAAGCGGGACGTCGAAGGCACGGCCGTTGTACGTGACCATCCCCTCGACGCCACCCAGCCTCTGGGCGAGGGCCCACAGGAGCGCCGGCTCCTCATCGAAGTCTCGGGCGAAGAACTGCTCCACGACGAAGAGGTCCCCCTCGACGAACCCGGTGCCCACGAGGAAGGCGAGCGTCCCAGACGTGGTGGCCAGCCCCGTGGTTTCGGTGTCGAGGAAGAGCATGCCGGAGGGGCTGACGCGCGTGATCCCCTCCTCGTCGATCAGGTGGCCCAAGACGGGAGGGAAGGGGGCACGGAGCGTCGCGAGCGGAGGCCCCCACCGACCCCGGGGAACCGACAGAGGGGTCTCGGTTCGGGTCATGAACAGGGGGCCGTGAGGGGTGGTCAGGAAGGACCCTCGCACCACACGCTCGATCGGGAGAGGCCTCCTGAGCTGGGGGCGAGCCCGTGCCTCCGTACGGGCGACGAGCCAACGGAGCGCCTCGATCGTCTCGCTCGGGGAAGAACCGCCGCGCGTCGTCCCAGGGGTACGCGGGGAGAGGTGCCTCAGCCGGTCGACGAAGGATCGTCGGTCACCCATGCCTCGAACCCTTCCTTCCCTCAGCCCTTCGTGGTAAGGAGCTCGAGGATGACCCGTGCGACAAGCTTGGATTGCCTCCCCACAACGTTGACAGGGCCCACGCACGAGGGGCAGCCATGAGCGCACGGGCACTCCCGTATGAGGGAAGCTGCCCCGGCGAGGAGTTCCTCGTGTGCCTTGAACAGACCCTCCGAGAACCCGACACCGCCGGGTAGGTTGTCGTACAGGAAGAGCACCGGCTCGAAGTCCTCAAGGAGCGCCGCTTCTTCGGCGGGGATCCGCCGGATTCCCGCCATGCTCTGCTCGACGCTGAAGGAGCCGTGGCGGTCCCCAAGCGTTGCCCCAAGGTCCCGTGGGTCACACATGAGGTGCACCGCGGCCACGTGGTGGAGGGCCGAGATGATCCCGAGCAACCCGTCGATGAGCACGTCGCGCGGGTAGGGCAACGAGGCGATGAGGGGGGCGGGCAGGGTGAACCAGTAGCTCATCGTGTGCATCTGGTTCTCGGGGAGGTTGACGTCACCCGAGCCGATGTTCTCCAGCGTGTGGAACTTGATCTTCTTGAACCCGACGACCTGTGAGAAGACGAGGACCTCCCCGTGCTCGACAGGAGCGGGCCCGCATTGGCGTCGCTCGAACGAGTCGATGACGCGGACCTTGGTGTAGGTGATGGCGTCGGTGAAGTAGTCCACCTCGACTCGCGAGACGTACGCGCGGCGCTCGTGGAAGTCCAACTCGTCCACGTAGTACTGCTCGCCCTCGTGGATGTAGATCGCCTTCTCGTGGATGATGGCGGGGGCGCTCGTGAAATCCACCTCGCCGATGACGCGGCTCGTCGAGCCCGTGCGGTCGATGACGACGAAGTTGTCCGACGACACCGATCGCAGGCTCACGTGGTCGGCTGGGTAGTTGTCCGCGGTCCAGTGCCAGCGTCCACCCGCATGGCGGAGGACCCCTTCCTGCTCGAGGTAGGGGAGCATCTCTTCCGTGTTCGTGTCGCCGAAACGTTCGCCGTCCTCGAATGGCAGCTCAAACGCCGCACACTTCACGTGAGACAACAGGATCAAAAGGTTGTCCGGGTCGATGAACCCGTGTTCAGGGGAGCTTCCGAAGAAGTAGTCTGGGTTGCGGACGACGTACTGGTCGAGGGGAGCCGAAGAAGCCACCAAGAAAGCCGCCGACAAGCCTTCGCGGCGCCCCGCGCGTCCAGCTTGCTGCCAGGTGGAGTTGATGGTGCCAGGGTAGCCGGCGAGGATGGCGACGTCGAGGCTGCCGATGTCCACCCCGAGCTCCAAGGCGTTGGTGGACACGACGCCCCGCACCGTCCCCTCGCGCAGCCCCCGCTCGATCTCGCGACGTTCCTTGGGAAGGTACCCCCCTCGGTACCCGCGCACGAGCCCGGTATCGGCGGGGGTCTTCTCCACGCGGCGACGGATCTCGGTGAGGAGCACCTCCACGGTCATGCGCGCCCTCGCGAACACGATGGTCATGATGCCGCTGTTGAGGAACAGGCTCGCGAGGTGCACCGCCTCGGGGATGTAGGACCGTCGGATCCCCAGGTCCTCGAGGACCACGGGGGGATTATAGAACACCATCACCTTCTCACCGCGTGGAGCCCCGCTCTCCTCCACGAGCTCGACCGGGGCGCCGATGATCCGCTCCGCGAGCTCCTTGGGGTTGGCGATGGTCGCGGAGGAGAGGATGAACCGAGGAGACGAACCGTAGAACGAGGCGATGCGGCGAAGCCTCCTGATGACGTTGGCCACGTGGCTGCCGAACACCCCTCGGTAGGTGTGGAGCTCGTCGATCACCACGTAGCGGAGGTTCCTGAACAGGCTCATCCACTTCGTGTGGTGCGGGAGGATCCCCGCGTGGAGCATGTCGGGGTTGGTCACCACGATGTGGGCCTTGTTCCTCACGGCGCGCCGCACGTCCCCGGGGGTATCCCCGTCATAGGTGTACGCGTGCACGCTCGCGCGAAGGAGGGGGATCATCTCCTGCAGCTCCGCCACCTGGTCCTGGCCCAAGGCCTTGGTGGGGAAGAGGTAGATCGCGCGGCTCGAGGGGTCTTTCAAGATCGCGTCGAGGACCGGAAGGTTGTAGCAGAGGGTCTTGCCCGAGGCCGTCGGCGTCGTCACCACCACGTCGCGCCCGGCCAAGACCTTCTCGTACACCTCCGCCTGATGCGTGTAGAGGCGACCGATGCCCCGCGCCTCGTACGCGCTCCGCAGGGGAGGGGATACGGATTCCGGCCACGGGGCCCAGGAGGCGTCCCTCGGCGGAAGGTGACGCCAGGCGGTGATGTGGGCGCCGAGGGGCCCGTTCTTGATCATTGCGAGGAGGCTGGCGAGATCGGTGTGCATGCCACGAACCTACGGGGCGGCCACGAGATGGTCAACGTGGGCCCTGTCCCTCTGCTCCTCGATGGGGGTGCACGGCCCGCACGTCCGGAGGCGCGCGGATGGCCTCTGGTGCCCCTTGCGGGCATGGGTGCGAGGCCGTTAGTTACGAGTACCTGCTCCTTACGCCGCGGGTCCTCCGGCGTGGGGGTCGTCGGGATTCGGGCACGTCACGCTTTTTGCGGAGGCCTCCATGAGACTCACGAGGACACACCTGGCCATCGCGCTGCTCGTCTTCTCCCTCGTGGCTGCCGCGGTCGTGTGGGCGATCGAGTCCGCCCCGTCCAACACCGTCGGCTACTTCACCTTCGAGCTCCTCACCGGCGGGCGCTGACGTCCCCGCGGCCCGGCGCTCCGCCGGGCTGAGGCATGGGGCCCACCACGGGGTCGTCACGTCGCCCCGTTCGGCACGAGGCAGAGGAACCGCATCCCCTCTGGGCCTGCGGCGAACTGGTGCTCCTCGTTCGGGTGCACGAGCACGAAGCACCCCTGCGTGAGGGGGGTCCACCGTCCTTGCGCCCACAGCCTCCCCGCGCCGTCGATCACGAACACCTCGTGTTCCCAGGGATGCGTGTGACGTGGGGTGTACCCCTCGGGTTCGAGGCGGATGAGCCGCATCGCGAAGGTGGGGGCGCCCTTGGAGGCGTCGATGAGCCAGGAGATGGCGGCACCCGATGCGCCCTCGGCGCGCACGGGATCGAGGGTGACGTCGGCGATCGTTCCGATGTCCATCGTGGGCTCCTTTCGTGCACTCCTCTCTGTCGCTCCAGGGGGGGACACGGGGCCAGAGACCACCTCAGTGGCCTGAGGAGCCTCCGGGTGGTCCCTGGCCAGCAGGGTCTCGCAGCCTCGTGGCCACGAACGTCGAGAGCGCCCTCATGGCGCGATCGATGTGGCGGTAGCACGGGGCACCTGCCTCCATGAGGATGCGGACCATCGGGTCGTAGAGCGGCCCTGAGTCCACGCAAAAGACCACGGGGATGGTGCTCGTGCGGAAGAAGGCGGCCAGGCGGGAGGGGAGGCTGCTGGGGTCGAACGCGTTCTCGTGGTGGGCATCCGAAGGGGCGAGGTTGTCGAGCGCGGGGGTCGGGGGCACCGGGCTCACCACGAGGCACTCGACCTCGGGGTCCGACGCCATGATCTCCACGCAGCGCACGAACTTCTCGGTCGTGGTGACTGGGGTCACGTCGAGGGGGTTGTGCGGGTCGATCACGTCCTCCGGGAGCACCGACGCCAGCGCGGCCAAGGTGTCCGCGGACAGGGTGGCGAGTCGGAGTTCCCCGAGGCGGTCGGCCGCGGTGGTCGCCTCGAACCCCGCGTTCGTCACCACCCCCACGCGTCTGCCTCGGGGCTTGCGGGAGGCGAGGAGGGTGAAGGCGAGCGTGAGGTCTTGGAACTCGTCGAGGGTGTCGCACACGACCGCACCCGCCTGGGTGGCGAGGGCCTCGGCCGTGTCGTAGTCGCCCACCATGCTCGCGGTGTGGGAGCTGGCCGCCTTGGCGCCCTCTGGGCTCCTGCCCGCCTTGTACAAGAGCACCGTCTTGCCCGCCTCGGTTGCCCGCCGGGTGGCCTGGAGGAACTGGAGGCCGTCCCCTGGCTGGAAGCCCTCAACGTAGACCGAGAACACGTCGAGGCCCTCCTCATCGACGAGGTAGCTCAGGTAGTCGCCGATGGTGAGGTCCACCTGGTTGCCGACGCTGATGGAGTACCGCGAGTTGATCACCCCGTCGAACGTACTCGCCTGCGTCACGAGGTAGGCGCCACTCTGGCTGATGGCCGCGAGGTTGTCTCCTCTCGCGGGGGTGAAGGGCAGCTTGTACTTGGGGAGGAAGAAGGTGTTGTAGCCTCCGGGGTTGGACACGATGCCCAGACAGTTGCCTCCGTTGAGGATGACGCCTCCATCGGGTCTCGCGTGGGAGGCCGCGAGCGCCTCCCTGATCCTGCGCTCCCGCTCCTTGCCCCCTTCGGTCTCCGCGAAGCCCCCGGGGATGAGCGTGATGCTGTGCACCGCCTCGGCGGCGACCAAGTCTGCCACGATCGCGTCCGCGCCCCCGGCTGCCGGCACCGCGATGACGGCCATGTCGATGCGCTCAGGCAGATCGGCCACGCGGGAGAAGCACCTTACCCCATCGATCTCCTCGGCTGAGGGGTGGAGGCAGTACACGCGATCCTTCGACACCCCTCCTCCCTCGAGGAGGTTCCGAAGGATGATCCTGCCGGAGTTCATCCCCTTGGTGCTCGCCCCGGCGACGAGGGCGCTGGAGGGGCGGAGGAGGTGGCGGATCTTGGCGAGAGGGCGCGCCGGGCGCACAGCGGGGGCGGGCTCGACGCGGGCCAAGGCGTCGAGCACGACCAACCGGCCCGAGACGTCGATCACCACCGGGTTGATCTCGAGTTCGGCGATGCGGGGTTCCCCCTGGCTCCTCGCCGCCTCGTCTCTCGCCATGCGGGCGAGGGCCTCGAGGAAGGCCTCGAGCACCTCGCTCCGTACCGGTGCCCCTGTCTGTCCCCGCAAGGTGCCCGCGAGGGGGGCCTCGATGGCCGAACCTCGCACGAGGTCATCGACGCGCAGGAAGAAGGCGGAACAGGACCTCAGGCTCGAAGCGCGGGAGAGGTGGCGGTGGAAGAACTCGGTGTGGATGCCTCCGACGCCCAGGCTCACGACCGGGCCAAAGGCCCCATCCAACCGGAACCCGGCGAGCAGCTCATGGCCGAACCTGGGGACGAAGTCCACGAGCTCGGCGATCAAGACGCCATCGACTGCCCCTGGATCGTGGGTGGACGCCACCCTCGACACGATGTCGTGCACCGCGGGAGCAACGACCGAGGGGTCGCGTGCCACGATCCGGATGCCGCCGACGTCGGTCTTATGGGTGATCCTGCGGCTCGCGAGCTTCAGGATGACGCGGGGCCCAGGCAGGGCGGCGAGGAGGTCGTCGGTGACCTCCTCGGGGGAACGGACCAGTCTCGTGACCGGCACGGTGAAGCCTTCGGCCTCAAGGAGGCGGTACGCTTCGTCTTCGAGGAGCACGTGCGCGCCTCTGGCCAGACAGTCGCGAAGGAGCGTATCGCGAAGGTGCATGCCACAACCTCCTCAGGTGCGCCGTGGGGGGAGCCAGTCGATGATCCTGCGGGAAACGGAGTGCGGGTCCAAGCCGAACGCCTTCGGGAGGTCGCCCGCGGGAGCCGAGACGCCGAAACGGTCCACGCCGATGAAAAGCCCATCCCTGCCGACGATACGCTCCCACCCGAACCCCACCGCCGCCTCGAGGGCGATCGTGGGCAGGTGGGGGGGGATGACCCCGTCCCGGTAAGCGGGTGGCTGGCGCATGAAGAGCTCCATGCTTGGCATCGACACCACGCGTAGGGCCACCCCCTCCTGCGCGGCGAGGGCCTTCGCCTCGAGCGCCACCGCCACCTCCGAGCCGGTGGCCACGAGCACCGCATCGGGATCCGGACAGTCCGTGAGCACGTAGGCGCCGCGGTGCACGGGCGGGAGGCCTGTCCCTTCCCGCGGGAGCGCACGCGTCTTCTGGCGGCTGAGCACGATCGCGATCGGACCGGAGCGTTCCCGCAGGGCATACGACCAGCACGAGGCGACCTCCCAGCCGTCCGCCGGCCGCAGCACGACCAACCCGGGAAGGGCCCGCAGACAGGCGAGCTGCTCGACCGGCTGGTGGGTGGGACCATCCTCGCCGACGAAGACGCTGTCGTGGGAGAATGCGTAGACCACGGGCAGCCTCATGAGGGCGGCCATGCGCATAGCCGGGCGCATGTAGTCGGCGAAGGTGAGGAAGGTGGCGGCGACTGGACGGAAGGTCCCCACCAACGCCAACCCGTTGGATACCGCGGCCATCGCATGTTCCCGGACCCCGTAGTGGATCCGCTGTCCGACGTAGGTGGGGGCGGCGATCGGTGCCATCTCCCGGACCGGGATCCCGTTGGACTCGGTGAGATCCGCGGATCCGGCCAGCAGCCACGGTAGGCGCCCCGCCACGGCCGCGAGCACGGCGGAGGAGTGGACGCGGGTGGGCCGGGGTTCCCCCAACCCAGCGTCGGCGAGCAACACTTCGAAGTCCTCGGGCACCGGCTGGGAGAACAGCTCCTCCCACGCGCGCGCGTGGGAAGGGTCTCGCAGCCAAATCGAGAGGGCCTCGTGCCAGGATCGGTACTCCTTCCTCACCTCCTCCACCCACTGGGCGAACGGTCGGTACGCCTCCTCTGGCACGGTGAAGAACCGCTCGTTCGGCCACTCGATGGTCTCGAGCAGCCCCTTGAGGCGTGTCGGCCCGAGGGGAGCCCCGTGCAGCCGATGGTCTCCCTCCCCGCCCGGGACGTGCTTGGCGAGGGTCGTCTGCGCGATGATGAGGTGGGGGGCGCCCTCGGTGGCGATCGCCTGCTCGAGCGCGTGCGCGATGGCAGGTCGGTCGTACCCGTCCACGGTCTGCACGTGCCACCCGAAGGCGCGGAACCGATCGCCGACGCGCTCGGAGAAGGTGAGGCCGGTGGGCCCGTCGATCGTGACCCGGTTGGAGTCATAGATCACCGTGAGGTTGTCGAGTGCGAGGTGTGCGGCGAGCGACCCGGCCTCGCTCGAGAGCCCCTCCATCATGTCGCCGTCCGACGCGAGCACGAACACCCGCGAGCCCAGCGGCGGGAACCCGAGGGGGCGCAGGCGGGCCTCGACGAGCTTGAGGCCGAGCGCGACGCCGACGGATGCGCCCAGGCCCTGGCCGAGGGGCCCGGTGGTCATCTCCACGCCGGGGGTGGTGCCTCGCTCCGGGTGGCCTGGGGTGATGCTGCCGTACTGACGGAACCGTGCGAGGTCGTCGAGCCCGACCCGATAGCCCGAGAGGTGGAGGAGGGAGTAGAGGAGGGCGGAGGCGTGACCGGCCGAGAGGATGAACCGATCGCGGGCGAACCACTCGGGGTCGTCCGGCGCGTGGCGGAGGAACCGTGTCCACAGCACAAACGCGACGTCCGCCACGCCCAGCGGCATCCCTGGGTGGCCCGACTGCGCGGTCTCGATCTGTTGCGCGCTCAAGGCGCGGAGGGCAGCCACGGCGAGGTCGTCGTGGGGGGTCGTCCAGGAATCCATGCAGACCTCCACGGGGTGAGCGAGAAGGCGCCAGGCTACGATCTTCGTGCGGCAGGGTCAACCGTCTTCGTGCCAGGACCCGGTATTGCCGCGGCCGCTCTTCCCATTCAAATTGGCGAGGTGCCCCCATGGGAGGATACATGAACCGACGCGACCTTGCACTCCACGTGGACGCGGTGCTGGAGGCCCGCTTCCCGCACGCGCCGCTGGCGTTGCGCTTCGAGTCTCCCCTGCAACTCCTCGTCGCGGTGATCCTCTCGGCGCAGTGCACGGACGAACGCGTGAACGCGGTGACCGGAAAGCTCTTCGCCCGGTTCCCCAGCGCTGAGGCGTTCGCCGAGGCGCCGCTGGAGGAGCTGGAGGCCCTCGTGCGCCCCACGGGGTTCTACCGGAACAAGGCGCGCATGATCAAGGAGTGCTGCCGGCAGCTCGTGGCGCGGTTCGGGGGAGACGTCCCCTCCTCGATGGAGGACCTGACCTCCCTCCCTGGGGTAGGGAGGAAGACGGCGAACATGGTGCGCGGGAATGCCTTTGGGCTTCCCGGCATCGCGGTGGACACCCACGTGCAGCGCGTCACGACGCGGCTTGGGCTCAGCGCACAGTCGGACCCAGAAGGGATCGAGCGCGACCTCATGGAGCTCCTCCCGCCCGATCGGTGGACGTTGTTCAGCAATCGGGTCATCCTTTTCGGACGAGAGGTCTGCACGAGTCGCGCGCCCGCGTGCGCCCTCTGCCCGTTCCTCGAGCACTGCCCGTCGGCCACGCGGTGTGAGAGAGGCGGGGCTCGCCATGAGGCCAGGGGCCATCCCCCCGGATCGCACCCGGCCCTCGGGCTCTCGACACGAAAGGAGGGTCGATGACCGTTGTGTACCTGATCCGCCACGGAGAGTCGGAGCTCAACCGGGGGGGGATGTTCAGGGGCACGGTCGATGTCCCGCTGAACGAGCATGGCCGACTCCAGGCGGAAGCCCTCGGGCGCGCCTTGGCGAAGGCGCGTCTGGACATCGTGTTCTCCAGTCCCCTCGCCCGGGCCCTCGACACGGCCCACGCCGTGGCCTTGCCCCACCGATGCGAGGTGAGGATCGAGAAGGACTTCACGAACATCAACCTCGGCGAGTGGCAGGGGCGGCCGAAGGCACAGGTCGCCAAGGAGTACCCGAAGGAGTGGGCCCTGTGGGTGAGCGCGCCTGAGCGCCTCCTCGTCCCTGGGGGCGAGTCGATCGCGGAGGTCCGGGAGAGGGCGTGGAACAGGATGGTCTCGCTCGTGCACGGTGAGTGGCGGGGACGCCGCATCGCCATCGTCACGCACCGGTCCGTGATCAAGGGCCTCCTCGCCTCGGTCGTGGGCCTCGAGAAGGACTACTTCTGGAAGTTCTACCTCGATCCCGCCTCCTACTCTGTCGTCCACCACACGGAGGGGACCGGCTTCTACCTCTACCAGCTCAACGTGACCAGCGGCATCCCCCAATCGAGCACGGAGCTGTTCTGACCATGGCCGAACAGGTCCTCGTCGTGCCGCGCGAGCTCTTGTTCTCGGGCCAAGCCCCCCATGGGTTCGTTCCGATCGATCTCGACGCGCGCAGGAGCACCGGGTGGCTGGAGGCGATCCGTGTCCATGGACGATTCGCCTCCCGCGCCGAGGTGGAACACGACCCTTCCCGCAAACAGATCATCCCCTACGCCGTGGTCGTGGGCAGGGGGCACATGCTCCTGCTGCGCCGCCTCGACGGCGGTGGAGAACGTCGGCTCCACCACCTGTACTCCGTGGCGGTCGGGGGCCACCTCAACCCCTCCGACGCCCACGAGGGGGACCCCCTCGCCACCGGTGCGCGCCGCGAGCTTCTCGAGGAGGTGGCGATCGGTCGGGGGTCCATGGGGATCATCGGGTTCGTGAACGACGAGACGAATCCGGTCGGATCGGTACACTTCGGCGTGGTGTTCCGTGTGGAGGTCGAGGGGAGGGATCCCACCTCGAGGGAACCGACCGAGCTCGAGGCCTCGTTCTTGCCGATCAAGGACGTGCTCGGCCGGTTCCGCCTCGACCACGCCTCGTTCGAGACGTGGTCGAGGCTCGTGCTGGGAGACTGGGAGCGAGTCGCGCGCGTCCAGCCTCCGTCGACGTGTGCTGTTCCCTGACCGAGAGGAGGTTCGTGTGTCAAGGGTTCGCCGTCTCGTCCGTGCGGTGTTCGTGCTCGGTCTCATCGTCGTCGTCGTGGGCGGCGTGCTCGCCCTCATCAGGGGGCCTCACCTGCCGGATCGATTCGTGCTCGAGGTCGTGCTCGCGGGGCCCCTGCGTGAGACGGTAGGTTCCGCCTCATTGGGCATGCTCTCCACGGAACGCCTCTCTGTGATCGAGGTGGCGAGCGCCCTGCGCGCCGCCTCATCCGACAAGAGGGTTGCGGGGGTCCTCGTGAGGATCTCCTCCTTGCAGACGGGGTGGGCGGCCGCCGGTGAGATCCGACGCGGCATCGAGGCGGTGCGCCGTGCGGGCAAGCCGGTGGTCGCGCTGCTGGAGGCCGGAGGAGACAAGGAGTACGCGGTCGCCTGCGCCGCGGATTCGGTGTTCATGGTGCCCGCCGGATACCTGCTCGTGGACGGGCTCGCCGTTGAGGTGGGGTTCTGGAAAGGCACCATGGACAAGGTGGGGCTCGCCGCAGAGGTCGAGCGGATCGGTGAATACAAGAGCGCACCCGAGACCTTCACCCGCACGGGCATGAGCAGGGAGTTTCGGGAGAGCGTGGATGCCTTGCTCGACGACCTGTTCGAGGCCTACGTCGAGGAGGCGAGCCTCTCGCGGGGGATGGAGCCCGAGAGGTTTCGCTCCCTCGTCGACGCGGGGCCCTACGGCGCCAGCCACGCGCGCGACGCGGGCCTCATCGACGGGCTCCGGTACCGTGCCGAGGTCCTCGAGGCGTTCGGGGTCAAAGACGAAGACGTGATCGGCATCGCCCGCTACGCGAAGACACGGCTCAAGCACAAGGGACCGCGCGTGGGGTACCTCGTGGTCGAAGGGACCATCACCCCTGGCAAGTCAAGCGGCATGCCGTTCGTCGAGCCCACCGCCGGCTCGGAGACCGTGGCGCGGGCCCTGAGGCAGGCACGAGAGGACGCCCGGCTCAAGGGGATCCTCGTGAGGGTCAACAGCCCAGGCGGGAGTGCGACCGCCTCCGACGTGATCTGGGACGAACTGGCCCGCACGGCTGCCTCCAAGCCGGTGGTGGTGTCGATGGGAGACGTGGCCGCCAGCGGCGGGTACTACGTCGCCATGCCGGCACATCGCATCGTGGCCGAGAGGACCACGATCACTGGCTCGATCGGCGTCTTCGCGGGCAAGCTCGTCGCCGAGAACTTGTACGACAAGATCGACTACCACGTCGAGACCATCCGGCGCGGAAGGCACGCCGACCTCTTCAGCATGAGTCGTTCTTTCACCGAAGAGGAACGCGCCCTCCTCCACGGCATGCTCTGGGATTTCTATTGGAACACCTTCATTGCGAAGGCGGCGCAGGGGAGGAACATGACCCCCGCGCGCGTCGACAGCCTCGCCCGCGGGAGGGTGTGGAGCGGGGTGCGCGCATCGAGGGGAGGCCTCGTCGACACCTTGGGAGGCGTGTGGGTCGCCAAGGACGAGCTCGTGCGGCTCCTCGGGGAGCCTCCCGGCACCGAGCTCTCCCTCGTGCCGATCCCTCGGCCCAAGTCTCTCCTCGAGAGGGCGGCCGACCTCCTGCTCGCCCGAGGGCAAGTGCCCGAGTTCCTCGCGCGCGTCGCCGGCGTGTCGGGGCTCCCTGTGGAACCTGGGCTCATGGCGCGCATGCCGTGCGTGATCCGCATCGAGTGAACCCCCCTGCGGCGGTCTCGGGTCGCACCATCGCCTGCCTGTCGACCTCGATCTGGCGCGGGTTGTGGACCCGCAAGCAGTGGACCATGCGGGCGTTCGCCCGTTCGAACCGTGTCGTATACGTCGATCCCCAGGAGTCCTTCACCTACCGCCTGAGGATCGGGCCCCACCGCAGACGCGTGCCGCAGGCCATGATCCCCCCCGGCGTCAGGGTGATCTCTCCCTGGCCGGCCCTGCCACTGGGGCAGGACAGGTGGCTGTGCCAACGGGTGAACCAGGCGCTGCTGTGGCTCCAGCTCAGGAAGGCACTGGGGGCCCCCCCCGACGTCTGGTGGGTGTATGACCCTGTTGCCTGGCCGGTCGTCGAGAGGTTCCCCGCGAAGCTCCTCGTGTACGACTGCGTGGATCGTCACGCGGCCTACGGAGGCTACCGACGCCTCATGGACGCCCTCGAGCGACGGCTCATCGGGCGGGCGGACGTCGTGTTCGTCACCGCCCGGGGGTTGCTCGACCACTGTCGCCCCGCGCGCGAGCTGCACTTCGTGTCGAACGGGTTCGACGAGGAGATGTTCAGGCAGCCCTCCCCCTGTCCCCCGAGGCTCGCCCGGATCCCCCGTCCGAGGCTGGGCTTCATCGGAGGCCTCGCCCACTGGGTGGACGTGGACCTCCTCCTGCGCGTGGCTTCCGCGCGGCCTGACTGGTCCGTGGTGCTCGTGGGGCCGGTGGCAGACGTGCGGGGTGTGCGTCCGGAGGCGCCGAACGTGTTCTGGCTCGGTCCGTGCAGGCGCGAGGAGGTCCCGGGGTACATCTGTGGATTCGACGTTGGCCTCGTGCCGTTCCGCGACATCCCCCTCACGCGGACCGTCAATCCGCTCAAGGCGTACGAGTACCTCGCCGCGGGGATCCCCGTGGTCGCCACGAGGATGCCTGAGCTCGACCACCTCCCCGTGCGCCAAGCCACATCACCCGAGGCCTTCGTGGCGGCGATCGAGGAGGCCCTCGCCGAGGGGCCGTCCGAGGTAGCGTGGAGGAAGGAGGCCGTCGCACCCTACTCGCTGCAGCAGGGGTTCGCGTTCATGAGCGCCCTGCTTGCGGAGAGGCTCGCATGACCCCCGTGGTCGTGCACGTCACCGGGGACACGGGCCTCTTCGGCGGCAAGGACAGGGTGCTCCTGTGGCTCCTGACGGCCTTGGAGAGGCAGGGCCTCGCCGCCCCTGTCGTGGCCTGCTTCCGCGACAGCCTCATGGCCCGCACGTATCGCGACCACGGCCTCTCGGTGGTCACGCTCCCGTGGGCCTTTCAGTTCGACGTCCGCGCGGTGTTTCGTCTCGCCTCCCTCCTGCGCGCCCGCGGGGCACGCATCGTCCACACCCACGACCACAAGAGCCACGTGGTCGGCCGTCTCGCCGCCCGGATCGCGGGGGCGCGCGTCGTGAGCACCCTGCATGGGCTCATGGCCGACGCGCTCGAGATGCCCCCCTACAAGCGGGTGCTGTATGGGGCCATGGTGCGTGCCACGGACCGCCTCACCGACCATTGGATCGCGGTGTCCCGCTCGCTGCAGGCGTGGTTGGGCCCGCGCCGTCACGTCACCTGGATCCCCAATGGGATCGACCACTCGGCGGTGGCCGCGGATCCGGACGAGTCCCTCCCGAGAGAGCGCGGGCCGGTAGTGCTGTGCGTGGGCAGGCTCAGCCGCGAGAAGGGTCAAGACCTGCTCCTTCGGGCCCTTCCCACGGTTGCCTCCGAGGTCCCAGACGTGGTCGTGTGGCTCGCGGGAGAGGGGCCCACGAGGAGCGAGCTGGGGCGCATGTGCGAGAGGTTGGGCCTCGAGGACCGCGTGAGGTTCCTCGGGTTTCGGCTCCACGTCGGCTCCTTGCTGCACCGAGCGGCCGTCCTCGCCCTTCCCTCCAGAGGAGAGGGGCTTCCGATCGCCGCCTTGGAGGCCATGGCCGCGGGGGTGCCCGTGGTCGCGACCGAGGTCGGTGGGGTCCCCGAGCTCATCTCCCGACCTGAGGTCGGGGTCCTCGTCCCCCCGCACGACCCCGCCGCGCTCGCCCGCGGCCTCCTCGACATCCTCACGGACAGCCGACGGGCTCGGGAGGTCGCGCGCGCGGCCTCTGCCCACGTGGCCGCCCACTTTAGCGCCGATCGCATGGCGCGCGACACGGCCCACGTCTACCAAGCGCTCTTGAGGGGTGCATGACGCACCTCGTCGCGCGCGGGGTTGGGTTCTCCTACGGGGCGACGGTTGTCTTCCGCGAGGTCGATCTCACGCTCGCGGCTGGTCTGCGGCTTGGGCTCGTGGGCCCGAACGGGTGCGGGAAGTCAACCCTGCTCGCGGTCCTGGGCGGGATCCTCGAGCCGACCGAGGGATCGGTCACCTTGCGCAAGGGGATACGTCGCGTGCTCCTCCCCCAGGAGACGACGTGGCACACGGACGGGCCATTGCTCGAGGCGGTGATGGCCTCGAGGGCCCCCCTCGGGGAGATCGGGGCCCAACTCCGGGCATTGGAGTCCTCCCTCGAGGCCGCCCCCACGGAGGAGGACCTCAGGCGTTACGGCGAGCTCCAGCACCGCTTCGAGGCAGAGGGAGGGTTTGCCTTGCGCCACAAGGCGCAGGCCTACCTCACGGGCCTGGGGCTCTCGGCCGACCTCTGGGCGCGGCATCCGTCCGCCCTGTCGGTTGGCCAGCAGCGACGCGCCGCGCTCGCCCAGGTGCTCCTCGCCGAGGCCGACCTCCTCCTGCTCGACGAGCCCACGAACCACCTCGACGTGTGGGCCCTCGGGTTCCTCGAGGACGTGCTCCAGGGTCACCGTGGTTCCCTCGTGGTGGTGAGCCACGACCGGTACTTCCTCGATCGAGTCGTCACGTCGATCGCGGAGTTGGACGCACACGTCCTCACGGTGTACAAGGGGGGGTACACCGCTTTCCTCGCGCAGCGACGGGCCGCACGCGCGCGGGCCGAGACGCTTCAGGAGCTCCTGGAGGAAGAGAAGGAACGGCTCCGAGACTTCATCCGGCGCACGCAGGATGGGTCGCGCCACACCCAGGCGCGAAGCCGCATGAAGCGCCTCGCACGGCTCGAGGCCGAGGAAGGTGCGCATGCGCCCACGGTGCGAGAGGAGATGCGCTTCTGTCTCCCCCACGCGCGCCGCGAGGGGCGCATCGTGGTCGAGGCGTCCTCCCTCACCCTCACGCGAGGAGGCCGTACCCTCGTGCGCGGGATGATCCTCAGGCTGGAGCGGGGGCAGCACCTCGCCATCGTCGGCCCCAACGGGGCGGGGAAGACCTCCCTGCTCGGGGCCCTGCTCGGGATGCTCCCCCTGGACTCCGGGACCGTCGAGTGGGGACACCACGTGACCGTCGCCTACCTCCCTCAGGACAGCCAGAGTCACCTCCGGGGCCACACCCCCCTCGAAGCCGTCCTCGCCTGCTCGCCCGAGTGGACGATCGGCGAGGCGCGCAGCTACCTCGCCCGGTTCCTGTTCAGGGGCGAGAAGGTATTCCAGGACATCGCATCCCTGTCCGGAGGGGAACGCAGCAGGCTCGCCCTCGCCTGCCTGATGCGGGAGGGGGCGAACGTCCTCGTGCTCGACGAGCCAACGAATCACCTCGACCTCACCGCGCGCGACACGCTCGAGGACGCCTTGGCGGCCTACCCTGGCACGATCATCATGGTCACGCACGACCGTGCGCTCATCACCCGCGTCGCCCACCTCGTCCTCGTGCTTCGGGAGGGGAGCGCGTGCCTCCTGCAGCCGCCGTTCGAGCACATATGGAAACCACTCCCCCCCCAGCCGCGCGATGCGCACCCGCACAAGGACCCCGTTCGTCGGAGGAGGCGCTCCCCCGCGGCCATCGAACGGCAGATCCTCGCGCTCGAGCAGAAGGTGGAGGAACTGAAGCGCAGGCAGCTGGATCCTGCGCTCGCCTCGAGGTGGGAGGCACTCGTCCAGCTCCACCGAGAGCAGAAGGACCTCGAGGCGCGGATCGAGGCCCTGTTCGCCGAGTGGGAGGCCGCGCACGAGTGAGCGAGGGGGGTGTGGATGCCTCCGTCCCTCGAGTCATCCCCACATGGGTCTCGCCCCCCGGCCTCACCCTCCGTCCTGCGGGTGGGGCATGAGGCGGCCGAGGCCGTGCTCGAGGTGGCCTCGGGCGCACCCCTCCCTCGGGACAAGGACCCGGTCTGGGGGGAGGTGCCGTGGGCCCTGCTCCCAAGGGCAAGGCTCGCACCGAGTGTCGAGGCACTGCGGCGCATGGACGGCGACCGGTTCGACGCGATCTGCCTGCTCATGGCCCTGGCCGAAGAGGAGATGGCCCGGTGGTGCCCCTCGGGGGTGTGGGTGATTCGGGAGTGGCTGCGGGACTTGAGGCTCGGGTTCGCGGATCGGGAGGCCATCGAGCTGCTCGTGCGGGCGGTGCGTACCGTGCACCACCCCCTCGCCCCGAGGTGGCGGGCTCGACTCGCCGCTTCCGTGCCGGCCGAGAGGCTTCGGCGGGTGATGGGGGCGTTGGGGACCCCCCTCGCGCGTGCGTGGGGGGAGGGGGCCCCTCCTTTGCCCTCTTCCCCCCGGGAGCGCGCGGCGTGGTGGGTGGCCGTCGAGGGGCGCGGGATCGACCCGCCACCGACCTCGGCCGCACACCTGTGGCTGCTGGTCGGGATCCCAGGGAGCGGCAAGAGCACGTGGCTGGCTCGTCAGGGACTCCGTCGCGTCGTGTGCATGGACGTCATACGGGGGCACCTCACCGGCGACATGGCGGACCAGCGCCGCAACGACGAGGTCTTCGCGGTGGCCATGGCGTCCCTGCGCCGCGAGTTGGAGGGTGGCCACACCGTGGCGTTCGATGCCACGAACGTGACCCCCGAGGCGAGGCGAACCCCCCTCCAGATCGCGGCGTGGACCGGCGCCCGGGTGACCGCCGTGTTCTTCGACGTCCCGTTTCGCACGTGCGTGGCCCGGAACGCGTCCCGACCTCGCCGGGTCCCGGTGGGGGCGCTCATCCGATTCTCGCAGCACCTCGTGCCGCCGCTGCCCCACGAGTACGACGAGCGGGTCGTCGTGTGCGCGTGAGCCTCGCGGCACGCGCGTGCCTCACCCACAGCGTTGCCAAGAGCGCGCGACGAGGCTAATCTCCCCGCCCGACGTCTCTCCCTCCTTGTCGTGACGCAGGCCATCCTCCCGGAGCCCAGGGGTGATGGCATTTCGTGGCTCGTCCAAGTGTGAGGAAGGTACGATGCACCTCCATACGTCGTGGGGCGTCCACCCCGACCCGAAGAAGGGTGCCACCCAGGGCAAGCCGACCCGTCGGGCGCGCGTGCCTGAGAAGCTCGTGATTCCCCTCAGTCAACACACCGGTGTTCCCTGCACGCCCCTCGTGAAACCGAAACAGCAGGTGAGCAGGGGCGAGAGGATCGGGGATGCGGACGCCCTCATCACCGCACCGGTGCACGCGAGTGCCCCTGGCACGGTCGAGAAGATCGAGCCGCGACCTCACCCCACGGGTGGATACTCGCCCGCGGTGGTCCTCGTCCCTGAGCCCGGGTTCTCCCCGACGGAGCCACAGGACATCCGCACGCTCGACGAGGCCCTCGCGATGTCGCCGGACGAGATACGGGCTGCCGTGCGCGCCGGGGGGCTGGTGGGGATGGGGGGTGCCGGGTTCCCCACCCACGTGAAGCTGTCCCCGCCCCCGCCGAAGAAGGTCGAGATCTGCATCCTCAACGGGGCCGAGTGCGAGCCCTACCTCACCGCGGACCATCGCCTCATGCTCGAGCGCCCCGGTGACATCGTGGACGGGATGCGCCTCATCATGCGGGCCTTGGGCGCGACGGTCGGCATGATCGGCATCGAGGACAACAAGCCCGATGCCGCCCGGGCCATGGCCGACGCGGTGGAGAAGAAGGGCCTCTCCTCCACCATCGGCGTGCACGTCGTCCACACCCGCTACCCGCAGGGGGCGGAGAAGACCCTCATCCGCACGCTTACCCACCGCGAGGTGCCCAGCGGGGGGTTGCCCGCGGACGTGGGCGTGGTCGTCTCGAACGTGGGCACGGCCGCCGCGGTGCGCGACGCGGTCGTGAGGGGGATGCCGTGCATCGAGCGCGTGGTGACCGTCGCCGGGGGCGCGGTGGAGTCGCCGGCGAACCTCCTCGCCCTCGTCGGGACCCCCCTCCGCGTCCTCCTCGAGGAGTGCGGGTGGAGGCCCGAGGCCACGCGGCGCGTGGTCTTGGGCGGTCCCCTCATGGGGGTCGCGGTGCCGGACGTGGACATCCCGGTGACGAAGACCACCAGCGGCATCCTCGCCCTCACCGAGCGGGAGGTTCGATCGGGGAGGGAGTACCCCTGCATCAAGTGCGGCCGCTGCGTGCAGGCCTGCCCCATGCGCTTGGTCCCCTCGACCCTCGCGATCCTCTGTCGGCTCGGAAAGGAGGCCAAGGCGAAGGAGCAGGGCCTCCTCGACTGCTTCGAGTGCGGGTCCTGCGCCTGGGGGTGCCCGGCCAAGATCCCCCTGGTCCACTGGATTCGCGCAGGCAAGGCGACCTTGCGGCGCCTCAAGGCCGCGTAGGAGGGACCATGGCATCCACACCCGCCGATCTCACGCTCGAACTCGCCTCCTCCCCCCACCTGCGGGACAGGGACTCGGTCCGTGCCATCATGTACGCGGTGGTGATCGGGTTGGTCCCCGCGATGGTGGCGGCGTTCCTCGTCTTCGGTCCCGTCGCGTTCCTCAACATCGCCGTGTGCGTGATCACCGGGTTGGCGACGGAGTGGGTCTTCTGCCGGGCGCGCCACATGCCCTCGAGCCTCGGGGACGGCAGCACCGTCGTCACCGGGATCCTCTTGGCCCTCGTCCTGCCTCCCCGCGTCTCGATCCAGGTGCTCGTGGTCGGCTCCGTCGTGGCCATCGCCTTGGGGAAGATGGTCTACGGAGGCTTGGGGCACAACGTGTTCAACCCCGCCCTCATCGGGCGCGCCTTCCTCATGGCCTGCTACCCCGTGGCCCTCACCACGTGGACGCCTCCCACCCACCCCCCCGTATCGGCCCTGACCGGTGCGACGCCCCTGGGGATGTTCAAGTTTGAGCACCAGCTCACCAGCCTCGGTCACCTCTTCTGGGGCAATGTCGGGGGGTCGCTCGGCGAGACGTCGGCCGCGGCGATCCTGCTGGGGGCCGCCTTCCTCTTCATCAGGCGCGTCATCACGTGGCACATCCCGGTCGCCATGATCGGCACGGTGGCGGTCTTCACCGGCGTCATGCACGCGGTCGACCCAGGCGCCTACGCCTCGGTCCCCTTCCACCTGTTCTCGGGCGGCCTGTTGATCGGGGCCTTCTTCATGGCCACGGACATGGTGACCTCCCCGATGACCCACAAAGGCCAGCTCATCTTCGGCGCAGGGGCCGGCCTCGTCGTGGTGCTCATCAGGTTGTGGGGGGGCTACCCCGAGGGCGTGATGTACGGCATCCTGTTCATGAACGCCCTCACCCCGCTCATCAATCGGGCGACGAAACCACGCATCTTTGGCCACGCGAAGGGAGGGACGCGCGCATGAAACGAGCCCTCCACATGATCAGCGTGCTCACGGTCACCGCCGCGGTGGTCGGTGGGCTGTTGGCCTTCGTCTACGCCGCCACCTGGCCCAAGATCCAGCGGAACGAGCGCCTCCAGCTCGAACAGGCCGTGCACGAGGTCCTCCCCGGGGCCGTCGTGTTCGAAGAGGAGGCTATCGGTGACCTCGCCGTGTTCCGCGGGTACGCAGACTCGGCCAAGACCACGGTCGTGGGGGTGGCCGTGCGGGCCCAGGGCACGGGATTCCAAGACGTGATCCGCCTCATGATCGGGTTCGACGAGGGGCTCGGCCGGGTGCGAGGGCTCCGCGTCCTCAAGCAGATGGAGACCCCGGGCCTAGGCGCGAAGATCACCGAGAACGAGTTCCTCCGGCAGTTCGAAGACCTCACCCTCGCGCCCAAGGTCGCGGTGGTCAAGGGCGGCACGGGGGACAAGCCGACCGGGAGGGTGCAGGCGATCACCGGGGCGACCATCTCGTCCAAAGCCGTGGAGTCGATCGTGAACAGGGCGCTCGAGACCGTGCGCCAGGCGCAGGGAGGAGGGAGCTGATGGCACGCAGGCCGCTCGCGAAGGAGTTCACGAAAGGGCTCTGGGAGCAGAACCCTATCCTGAAACAGGTGTTGGGGATGTGCCCCACCCTCGCGGTCACCAACTCCGCGGTCAACGGGTTCGCGATGGGGCTGGCCACGAGCTTCGTGCTGCTGATGTCTTCCACCCTCGTCGGCCTCGTGCGGAAGATCGTGCCGAACCAGGTGCGGATCGCGGTCTACATCGTGATCATCGCAGGGTTCGTCACGATCGCCGACTACTTCCTGCGGGCCCAGTTCCCCGAGATCTCGGCGGCGCTCGGCCCCTTCGTGCCGCTCATCGTGGTCAACTGCATCATCCTCGGCAGGCAGGAGGCCTTCACCTCGCGCAACCCCGTCGGGAGGGCCATCCTCGATGCGCTCGGCATGGGCACTGGGTTCACCCTCGCCCTCCTCGTCATGGGCTCGGTGCGTGAGGCCCTCGGCGCAGGCAGCGTCTTCGGCCACGTCGTCATGCCCGCCTCCTTCGAGCGATGGACCATCATGCTCCTGCCTCCAGGGGCCTTCCTCGCCCTCGGGACGTTCATCGGTACCGGCAACTTCGTCGCGGCGCGCCTGCAGCGGCGTGCCCGCTCGACTCCCTGACGGAGGGCACCATGTCGTACCTCGTGCTCTTCATCTCGACGGTGCTCGTCAACAACTTCGTGTTGAGCTACTTCCTCGGCATCTGCCCATTCATCGGGGTGAGTGACCGCCTCTCTTCTGCCATCGGCCTCGGCATCGCGACCACCTTCGTCATGACCATGACCGCCGCCGTCACGTGGTTCATCAACCACAAGATCTTGCTTCAGTTCAACGTCCCCTTCCTCCAATACGTGGCGTTCATCCTCGTCATCGCCTCGCTGGTGCAGCTTGTCGAGATGTTCATCAAGAAGACGAGTCCTGCCCTGTACCGGGCCCTGGGCATCTTCCTCCCCTTGATCACGACGAACTGCGCCATCCTCGGCCTCGCGCTCCTGTCGGCCCTTCGCGACTACCCGTTCCTCAAGTCCCTCGTGTTCGGGGTCGGCGCAGGGGTGGGCTTCACGATGGCCCTCGTCATCATGGCGGGCATCAGGGAGCAGCTCGAACTCGCCGACGTCCCGCCCAACCTCAAGGGGGCGGGGATCACCCTCATCACGGCGAGCCTGCTCGCGCTGTCGTTCATGGGCTTCCAGGGCCTCATCAAGAGCTGAAGGAGGATCGCCGTGGAGACGTACCTCATCGTGAGCCTGGCGAGCATGGGCGGCTTGGCCCTCCTGTTCTCGATCGGCTTGGCCCTCGCCGACCGCAAGCTCGCGGTGATGGAAGACGAGCGCATCGCAAAGGCCGTCGACGTGCTCCCCGGGCTCAACTGCGGCGGGTGCGGGTACCCGGGCTGCCGTGGCTACGCCGAAGCGGTCGTGACGGCGGGTGCCCCGTTTGACCGCTGCAACCCGGGAGGGGCGGCCGTGATCGAGGCGTTGTCGAGGATCATGGGGAGCGAGGCTGCGGCCTTCGTCAAGCGGGTGGCCGTGCTCCACTGCCAGGGTACCGAGGCGCACGCCCCTCGGCGGGCCTCGTACGCGGGTCCGGCGACCTGCGGGGCCGCATCGCTCGTGCAGGGAGGGTTCAAGTCGTGCACCTACGGGTGCCTCGGGCTGGGGGATTGCGTCCGCGCGTGCACCTTCGACGCCATCCACCTGGGGTCGGGTGGGCTCCCGGTCGTGGATCCCGCGCGGTGCACGGCCTGCGGCGCGTGCGTGCGCGCCTGCCCCCGCTCCCTGCTCAGGCTCCACCCCGTCGAGGAGGCGAGGGTGATCGTCCTGTGCTCGAGCAAGGACCCTGGCCCCATCGCGAAGAAGGCCTGCGCCGTCGCATGCATCGCCTGCGGCCTGTGCGCGAAGCGGGACCCCGATGGGGCCGTCACCATCCAGCAGAACCTCGCGGTGGTGGTCTACGAGAAGGTCACGGGGCCACATCCCGAGACGGTGGACAAGTGCCCCACCGGCGCCATCAAGATCGTGAACCTCACCGCGCCCCTTGGCTGACGCACGATGCCGCACGACGGGTCCTGCCGCGCAGTGGTGGAGAAGGTCGCGGAGGGGAAGGCCTTCGTCGCGGTGACCGAGGAGGCATCGTGCGCCTCCTGCAAGGGAGAGGGCACCTGTGGGTTCGGGGGAGGTCGGAGGCCACGGAGGGTGTGGGTGTGGGACCCCTTCGGGGTGCGGGTGGGTGACGCCGTGAGGGTGGAGGTGAGCGACGAGGGACTGCTCGCGGCCAGCCTCGTGCTCTGGGGCCTTCCCCTCGCGGGCCTCCTCGCAGGCGCCGTGGTCGGCCACCTCACGGGAGGCGAGAAGCGGTCGCTGGGTGGCGCACTCCTCGGCCTGCTCGCGAGTGCCCCGCTCGTGCGTGTCCTCGGGAACAGGATCCCCACCCGGGCGCGGTTCGGGGCGCGTATCGTCCAGATCCTTGGCAGGGATGATTCCTGACGGCTCTCGCCGGGCGCTGCGCCCGAGGGCATGCGCGGTCCTGCTCCTGGCCCTCGTGAGCGGATGCGGGCAGAGGGTCCACCGGTTCGAGTGGCCGATCATGGGCACTTACCTCAGGGTGACCATCGCGGGCGAGCCTTCCGCCCGAGCCAAGGAGGCTGCACAGGAGGCCTTCGCCGTCGTCGCACGCGTGGATAGCCTCCTGAGCATCTACAAGCCCGAGTCGGAGTTCTCTCGTCTCAACCGGGCGGCCGGAGTCGAGACCCTCACGGTCTCTCTCCAGACCATGGAGGTGCTCGAGGCGTCGCGGCGATTCTACGAGATGACCGAGGGCGCGTTTGACCCCTCGGTCGGGCCCCTCATGCGCCTGTGGAAGCTCCAGGGGGAGGGGAGGGTCCCTTCCCCGGCCGAGATCGACTCGGTGCGCGCCCTCGTCGGGTTCTCGAAGGTCTTCCTCGAGCCTCGGAGGCGGAGGGTGTTCCTCCCTGAGGGCATGCGCTTGGATTCGGGGGGAATCGGGAAGGGCTACGCCGCGGACCTCGCCCGCGAGGCCCTGCGGCGGCGAGGCATCCGCCAGGGCATGGTCGATCTGGGGGGGAACCTCGCCCTGCTGGGGGGGGGACCGGGGCGGCGTGGCTGGTCGATCGGCATCCGTAACCCCCTCGAGCGCGATCGGATCATCGGCGTGCTCGAGATCACCGACGGCGCCGTCGCGACCTCGGGCCAGTACGAGCAGTACGTCGTCAAGGACGGCAAGCGCTTGGGCCACATCCTCGACCCGCGCGAGGGGAAGCCGGCGGAGGGCATGCTCTCGGCCACCATCATCGCCCCCGATGCGACGACCACCGATGGCCTCTCCACCGGCGTGTTCGTGCTCGGACCCGAACGGGGGTTGTCTCTGGTCGAGCGCATCCCCGGCGTCGAGGCCGTGATCGTGACCGACCCTGGGGGCGTGCCGCTCACGCGACGTCACGTGCTGCTCTCCAGCGGCCTGCGCGACAGGATTCGGTGGGACATCCGCTGAGGTTCTCCTGGGGGAAGGCCCTCGTAGCCTCCTTCCCCCTCATCGCGGCGTTCCTCGTGGTGGCCAGGCAGGCACGCCCGTTCGCGGTCATATCCGACGATCGCTCCTACTACGCCATCGCCTCCCGCACCGCCGCCGCCACCCGTGCCGCCGCGCACGAGGGGCCTGTGCGAGCCCTCGGGGCGTTCTTCCGGGAGAGCTCGGTCCGGGGTGAGCTCCCCCCGCACATCTCCCGCAAGAGGCCCCTCCTCCTGTGGGTGTGGAGCGGGGCCTTCCTCGCGTTCGGGAACGCGGGGTTGGTGTGGACGTGGAGGATCCTCTCCCTCCTGACCATACTCCTCCTGTTCGTGGCCCTCGCCCAGCGCTCGAGGTGGCCCGTCGCCTCCGCGACCGCCGTGGTCGTCGCCGTCGCGCCCGCCATGCAGGGATTGCTCGCCTGGATGTCCTGCTCCACCTACGTCGTCGGCTACCCGCTCCTGCTGGGGGGCATCGTGATCCTGCGGGCCTGGGCAACCTCCGCGGCCACGGTCGCCGGATGTGCGGCGCTCGTGGGGGCCATGCTGTGCCGTGAGGTGATCTACCTCCTCGTGGCGACGGCGGTGGCGACAGACCTGTGGTGTGCGGGCCGCAGGCGCCTCGCCGCGGTCCTGCCGGCCCTCGCGGTGCTCACGTGGCTGCTGCTGCCCGGGGAGGATCGCTCCATCCTCGGGCTCATCCGGAAGGACCCGGCCCTGGCCCTGCGGTCCTCCCTCACCGTGCTCGCAGGCCAGCTCGGCTCCCTCACGCGCAACACGGGGGCGCTTGCGCTCGGCGCGGCCATCCTCCTCACCTCCCCCTGGCGACGCGTGGGGATCGTCCTCGCCCTCGCGACCGTGGCGATCCCCGTCCTCTCCCTCGTGGCGCCGATCCTCCTCCTCCTCTTCTGCGCGCGCACGAGGGATTCCCTCCCCGGGGTGGTGTGGGCCACGATCGCCGCCTTCTCCCTGTGCCTGTACGGCACGTTCACGAGCAGGTACGCCATGGAGCCCCTCCTCGGACTCGCCCTCGCGGTCGCCCCGGCGATCACGCCCGAACGGCCCAGGTGGGCCGATGTGGGCGTGGGAGCCCTCGTGCTGTGGCAGGCAGTGACCTCGCTCGCCCCGGATGCGGTGTACCGGTGGGGGAGCCTCCGGTTCGTGGGTCTTGGGATCGACAAGCGCTTCGAGGCCCTCGAGCTCCTGACGGCCGTGCGGGAGCGCGAGTGGGCCTCGTTCGCGGGCAGGGCGTGCGAGTGGGAGGTGATGCCTGAGTGGAGCGTGCTGTCCCGCGAAGGGGTCCCCGAGGATCGCGTGCGCCGGGGGGGACCCTACCTTCGGCTCGGATGGGGCTGCAACCTGCGCTGCCCCCAGGTGGACGACGTCGTGGTCTCGCGCACGAGGGTCTGGGAATGGAACGTGTGGTACTGGCGGGTCGTGCCCCCCAAGAAGGGAGGGGGGGTCCACGTGGGCGGGCCGGACCCCTGGACCGTACACGTGGGCGACGGGGGCCGAGGTCACAGGAGGTGCCGATTCGTCGTCCCGGTGCCCGCCCCCAAGCCGCGCGTCGACCAGGAGGAGGCCCTCGACCAGTGGATCGCGGACGCCCCAGAGGTGATGAACCCTCGGCGCGTGAGGGCGTGGCTGGAGGAGGTGTGGCGGAACGAGGAAGGCTGTCCGGACGACCTGCGTCGTACCTCGTTCAGGGAGCTGGAGCTCGGGCGGCTCCTCGTGAGGGACGACGGCTGGCTCGACCTCGGAGAACTCGCGTGCCTGCGACGCACTCGTCAGAGGGTCGGATCCCCGGCGGGGCCCTGACGGGCTTTGCTTCATTTCTTGAAGTAGGGAAGCTCCCCGCCGGTGGCCCGCAGCCCCAGCGCGCAAGGAGGACACGTGAGCCCCTCGGATGACCCGGTGGTTACCGCCACGAACGCCCCGCGCGTCGCCCTCGCGACCCTCGGCTGCAAGATGAACTACGTGGAGCTCGAGGAGATCGCCGAGGGACTGCTCCGGGCCGGGTTTCGTGTGGTTCCCTTCGGGACCCCCGCCGACGTGACGATCGTCCACACCTGCACCGTGACGGCGAGGAGCGATTTCAAGAGCCGTCACCTCATCAGCCGTGCGAGGTGGTACAGTCCGGGGGGCAGGATCGTGGTGACCGGGTGCTGCGCGGAACTCGACGCCGAGAGGCTCAGGGCCCTCCAGGGCGTGACCATGGTCGTGCCCCGGGCGAGGCTTCCGGTCCTCCCCGCTCTCCTCGCAGGGGCAGACGAGGCTTGCGCACAGGCGCGCGTCCCGACCGTGCGCTCACGAACCGCCCTCAGCCGCGCGTTCCTCAAGGTCCAGACCGGCTGCGACCAGCGGTGCACGTTCTGTCGGGTGTGGCAGGCGCGCGGTCCGAGCGTGAGTGTGCCCGAGGACCTCGTGATCGCGCAGGCGAGAGTGTTCCTCGACCAGGGGTTCCAGGAACTCGTGCTCACGGGGGTCGACATGGGCAGCTGGGGGGTGGACCTCGGGAGGGGACGCGCCTTCGGCTCCCTGCTCGAACGCATCGCCAGCCTCGAGGGAGACTTCAGGGTGCGGCTCAGCTCCCTGTACCCGGTCGACATCGACGACCGCCTGTTCGCCCTCGTGACCACCCACCCCAAGGTCTGCCGCCATCTGCACCTCCCGGTGCAGAGCGGGAGCCTGCGGGTGTTGCGCCAGATGGGACGTCACGTCGATCCCGCGTGGCTGCGCGACCTCACCTGGAAGCTCCGCGAGGCATCGGGCTGGTTCGGCCTCGGGGCGGACCTCATCGCCGGATTCCCAGGGGAGACCGAGGAGGACTTCGAGGCCACCTGCCGGTTCGTCGAGGAGTCGGCCCTCACCTACCTCCACGTCTTCCCCTACTCGAGGAGGCCAGGGACCCCCGCAGCCTCGCTCCAGGGCCTGCCTCCCCCCACGATCAAGGAGCGCGCCCGCATCCTCAGGGACCTCGGTGCCCGGCGTCGGGCAGAGTACCGCGCGAGCCACCCCGGGGGTGAGGTCCAGGTGCTCATCGAGCGGCGCCGGGACCGCACGAGCGGGCTCCTCACCGGGTTCACGTCGGACTACCTCAGGGTCTTCACCCAGGGGCCCGACTCGTGGGGGGGGAGGCTCGTGTGGGTCCGCGTGGGGCCAGCCCTGGCCCCCGTGCCTCCGGGGCCGGACGAGTGAACCCGCCCGTCGCGTGCCCAGGGATCTCAGATGCTTTCTGGATTGAAGCAACTCCTCTCGTCTCTGGGAAGATGCTTGACAGCGTGAAGTTCTCTGCGTACCCTCGCCCGGAGAGATCCTGGAGGGTCACCGTGCAGTTCGATCCGCTCCTCACTCCCCCGCGCCTGGCCATCCTCGGAGCGCTCCTCGTGCAGGAGGAGCCGAGCTTCACCGAGCTGAAGCATGCGTCCGGGCTGCGCGACGGGAACCTCCACGTCCACGTCGCCAAGCTCGTCGCCGCCGGGTACGTGCAGAAGCGCCCGGTGCAGAGGGGGGCGCGCACCGTGACCCTGCTGCACATCACGGGCCCTGGGGTGGAAGCGGTGCGGCACCTCGCGCGTCGGCTCGAGCAGCTCCTCGCGCAGCGGGGGAACCGGCCGGAGCCGAGGCGCCCGCGTAAGGTCGATGGGGCGGAGGTATGGCTGAGGTGAACGCTCCGAGGGGGCCCCGCCCGGCGCGAGGAGGGGAGGGCACGTGAGGATCGCGCTGGGGTCTGACCACGCCGGGTTCGCCCTGAAGAAGGAGCTCGTGTCCTACCTGAGAGAGAAGGGCCACGAGGTCGAGGACGTGGGCACCCACTCGGCCGATCCGGTGGACTACCCAGTGTTCGCGCGGGAGGTCGCCAATCGGGTCGCCTCCGGGACCTGCGCGCGCGGGATCGTGATCGACGGCGCAGGGATCGGTTCGGCCATCGTCGCGAACAAGGTCCCGGGAGTCCGTGCCGCCTTGGCCTACGACCTCTCCTCGGCGATCAACAGCAGGGAACACAACGACGCGAACGTCTTGACGCTTGGGGCCGGCCTCATCGGTGGGGTGCTCGCACGCCAGATCGTGGATGCGTGGCTTGAGGCAGAGTGCACGCAGGAGCGGCACATGCGGCGGGTCGCCATGATCGAGGGTGGCGCGCGTGTGCCTGCCCCGGTGCCGTCGGCGCCGCCGGCACCGGAGGGGGGCGTGAGCGAGGAGGACGTCGAGAGGATCGTCCGCCGCGTCCGCGAGCTCCTGGGCGAGGCCGGGAGGGATCAGCCCGGGGGCTCACGCGGGCCAACGATCGCCGCGCGACCGGACGTGGCCCGTGGGTTCCTCGGGTTAGGGGTGGGCAGGCTCGGGGCCGAACCCTCCCCGGGCAGGATCCCCGAGGACATCGCGCGCTGGATCGACCACACGCTCCTGAGGCCCAACGCCACGCCGGATGACGTGAGGAAGCTCTGCGCCGAGGCGCGCGAGTTCGGCTTCGCCGCCGTGTGCGTGAACCCGATCTACACGAAGCTCGCCGTGGAGGAGCTCCGGGGCTCGGGGGTGCTCACCTGCGTGGTGGTGGGGTTCCCACTCGGGGCCACCTACCCTGAGATCAAGGCGATGGAGGCGCGTCGGGCCATCAGGGAAGGTGCCCGCGAGATCGACATGGTGATCAACATCGGGGCCCTGAAGGCCGGCGACGACGAGGCCGTGCTGCGAGACATCAGGGCCGTGGTGGAGGCCTGCCGCGACGGGGGGGCGCGGTGCAAGGTCATCTTGGAGACCGCCCTGCTCACCGACGAGGAGAAGCGCCGGGCGTGCCGGCTGGCAAAGAAGGCGCGTGCCCACTTCGTGAAGACCTCCACGGGGTTCGCCTCTGGCGGCGCCACCGTGCACGACGTAGCCCTCATGGCCGAGGAGGTGACCGGGTCGGGGATGGAGGTGAAGGCCTCCGGCGGTATCCGTTCCTTCGCCGACGCCAAGCGCATGATCGAAGCAGGCGCCACCCGGATCGGTGCGAGCGCCGGGGTGGCGATCGTGGAGGAGGCGAAAGAGGCCACCGTGAGCGAATAGCAAGGAGGGAACGTGGTAGAACTCCGTGCGTACGTGTTCCTTGATTGCCTGCAGCCGCAGTTCGCCTCGTTCCTGGCGACGGTGGCGCAGGGCTTCCTCCCCACCCAGGGTCAGGCGTCCCTCTTCGTCGAGGTCTCCCCCGGGATCGAGATCAACAGGGTCACCGACGTGGCCCTCAAATCAACGAGGGTGACGCCGGGCATGCAGATCGTCGAACGGTTGTACGGGATGCTCGAGGTCCATTCCCCCAGTCAGGCCGACGTCCGGCAGGCGGGGGCGGCGATCCTCGAGGCCCTGGGGGTGAAGGAGGAGGATCGCATCAAGCCGAGGGTGCTGTCGAGCCAGGTCATCCGGTGCCTCGACGATCACCAGACGCAGCTCATCAACCGAATGCGCCACGGGAACATGATCCTCGCGGGCCAGACCCTGTACGTGATGGAGTGCGAACCGGCCGCCTACGCGGCCCTCGCCGCGAACGAGGCGGAGAAGGCCGCCGCGATCAACATCCTCGAGGTGCGCGCGTTCGGGAGCTTCGGGCGCGTGTACCTCGGGGGAGAAGACAAGGACATCGACGTGGCGTGGCCCGTGGCGGTACGGGCCATCGAAGGTCTCCGCGGGCGCACGCCTCGTGCGTCGAGTGGGCATTGACACACGGAGGAGTCTCATGGCAGACGCATTGGGCATGATCGAGACGCGCAGCTTCCCCGCCATGGTCGAGGCGGCAGACGCCATGGTCAAGGCGGCGAAGGTGGAGCTCGTGAGCTACGAGAAGACAGGGGGCGGCTACGTGACCGCCGTGATCCGTGGCGACGTCGCGGCGGTGAAGGCCGCCTGCGAGGCCGGCCAGACCGCGGCCGCCAGGGTCGGCGAGGTCGTTGCGGTGCACATCATCGCCCGGCCCCACCCAAACGTCGATGGGGTCATCCCCCTCGGCCGCGGCGAGTCTGCCGGGCGCGAGCCATGACCCTCGCCAGGGTCCTTGGTACCGTGGTCGCCACGCGCAAGGACGAGGGTGTGGTCGGCCACAAGTTCCTGCTCCTGGGCAACCTCGATGCGTACGGGAAGGCCACGGGTGCCACCGTGGTGGCGGTGGATGCCGTGGGCGCCGGAGAGGGCGAGGTGGTGCTCTACGCAACCGGAAGCTCCGCCCGACAAACGAAGATCACCGACAAGAAGCCCTGCGATGCGGTCGTCATGGCCATCGTCGACAGCTGGGACATCGGGGGGGAGGTGGTCTACAAGAAGGGGCTGCACGAGTGATGCTCCTGCCTCGGTGAACCCCGGATGCCACTGAGCGACGAACAGGTCGAACGAATCGCCCACAGGGTGGTCGCGAGGCTGCGACAGGAGCGGCTCGACGCCCCCGCGGCCGAGGAGGGCGAGGGGCTGTTCGCCGCGGTCGACGAGGCGGTCGAGGCGGCGAGGATCGCCTTTGTGCGACTCGGCCACCAGAGCCTCGCCGACCGCGCACGGATCATCGCGGCCCTGCGGGAGGACATGCTCGCCCACGCCGAAACCCTCGCACGGCTCGCCCACGAGGAGACGGGGCTCGGGCGCGTGGAGGACAAGGTGGAGAAGAACCGGCTCGTCGCGACCAAGACTCCGGGCACCGAGATCCTCTCCCCGCACGCCGTCACGGGTGACCGAGGCCTCACCCTCACCGAACAGGCTCCCTTCGGGGTCATCGGCGCCATCACCCCGGTGACCAACCCCTCCAGCACCCTCATCTGCAACGCCATCGGCATGATCGCCGCGGGCAACAGCGTGGTGTTCAACGTGCACCCAAGCGCGGTGCGGGTCGGGCGCCTCACCGTGCGCCTCATGCACCAGGCGATCGTGCGCGCAGGCGGGCCCGCGAACCTCGTCACCGCGATCGCCAATCCCTCCGTGGCCACGGCCCAGGCCCTCATGAAGCACCCCGGGGTGCGGCTCCTCGTGGTGACCGGGGGCCCGGGCGTGGTCCAAGCGGCCATGCGCAGCGGCAAGCGGGCGATCTGCGCCGGGCCAGGAAACCCTCCCGTGGTCGTGGACGAGACCGCCGACATCGAGAAGGCCGGCGCGGACATCGTGCGGGGCGCCTCCTTCGACAACAACATCATCTGCGTGGACGAGAAGGAGGTCTTCGTGGTCTCCTCCGTGGCCGAGAGGCTCCTCGAAGCCATGGCCTCCTCCGGGGCTTGCGTGCTCTCCCCCGGCGAGGTGGGCAGGATCGAGAGGGTGATCTTCGTCGGGCCCACCCGCCCCCGCGAACCGGCCACCGTGGACAAGGGGCTCATCGGCAAGGATGCGGCCGTGCTCCTCTCACGCATAGGGATCACCGCCTCCCCTCACACGAGACTCATCGTCGCGCCGGTGTCCGAGGCGCATCCCCTCGTGTGGACCGAGCAGATGATGCCCGTGCTCCCCGTGGTGCGGGTGAGGGATGCGGACGAGGCGATCGACCTGGCGATCCTCGCCGAACGGGGCTTCGGGCACACCGCCGCCATGCACTCGCGCCACCTCGACCACTTGAGCCGCATGGCCCGGGAGATCAACTGCTCCATCTTCGTGAAGAACGGGCCTTGCTACGCCGGGCTCGGGTACGGTGGGGAAGGGTTCTGTAGCTTCACCATCGCGAGCCCGACCGGGGAGGGGCTCACTACGGCCACAAGCTTCACCCGCGCACGCCGGTGCGTGCTCGTGGATCACTTCCGTATCGTCTGATGCAGCCCTTGGCCATCGCGATCCTCGAGTACGGGAGCGTGGCCGCAGGGCTGCAGGCGGCGGACGCGATGCTCAAGCGTGCGCCCTTGTCCCTGTTCAAGGCAGGCACCGTCCATCCAGGCCGTTTCGTCACCCTCATTGGCGGGACCGTCGCGTCCGTCGAGGAGGCGCACGCCCACGGGACGACGATCCATCCGGCCTTCCTCATCGACGAGGTGTTCCTCCCCGACGTGCACCCGTGGGTGTTCGAGGCGGTCAGGGGTGTGCGTCGGGCCCCAGACGGGGAAGCGCTGGGCATCGTGGAGACACGCGGCGTGGCGAGCGTGGTGAGGGCCTCGGACGCGGCGGTGAAGGGGGCCTCCGTACGCGTGGTGGAGATCCGAATGGCGGACGACCTAGGGGGAAACGCGTTCCTCCTCGTGGACGGGCTCGTGGCCGACGTGCAAACCGCCGTGCGCATCGGCACCGAACGGGCGGGCCCTGAGGCACTCGTGGGCGTGACGATCGCCCGGCTCGACGAGACGCTCAGGCGCGCCCTCAGCCGAGGGACGTGCTTCGCAGGCTGTGAAGAGCTCAACCCAGAAGGAGACGAGCGTGCTCCTCGGTAGGGTGACCGGGCGGGTCGTGCCAGCGGTGACGACCCCAGGGCTGGAGGGCGTCCCGCTGCTGCTCGTGCAACCCCTCGACGAGCGAACCCTCCCCTCCGGAGCTTCCCTCGTGTGCGCCGATGCGACCCGCACCGCGGGCGAGGGGGACCTCGTGACCTACGAGGGAGGCCGCGAGGCCGCCTTGGCCCTCGTGCCCTCGTTCGTGCCCGTCGACGCGGCCATCGTCGCGATCGTGGATCGAGTCGACCTCGAACCGGCGGACAGCACGGAAGGAGGTGAGGCGTGATCCTCGGGCGCGTCGTGGGCGAAGTCGTCGCCACGATCAAACACGACGCCTACCGGGGAGAGAAACTCCTTATCGTCGTGCGCACCACGCCCGATGGAGGGCCAGCCGGCGGGTACCTCGTGGCCGTGGATCGGGTCGGCGCAGGGATCGGCGAGACCGTGCTCGTCATGGACGAGGGGAACTCGGCGCGTCAGATCCTCCGCAGGGAAGGAGCACCGATCCGCTCGGTGATCGTGGGGATCGTGGATGCGGTCGCCGTCGCCGAAACCGCTCCTGTCGAGAAGACGCGTCCCCCTCGCGCGAGCCGTCAGCGGAGGGCGCGGTCCGCGTCACGGCCGAGGAGGTAGACCGCCGCACTCACCAGCACCTCCCTCACGAGGGGGAGGCGGCCGAGCACCACCGCCGGGATGACCGGCAGGCCCCACCGCACCGCGTGGGAAGGGCGCGAGAGGTAGTGGCTTCGCGCCACCGCCACGTATCCCGCCTCACGCACGATGCGCTCGAACGCCGCGATCGTGAGCCTGATCCCTCGCAGGCGTGCCACCTCCTCGTGCGCACGCCCCGACCCGCGCGTGAGGAGCATGAACAGGGGGGTGGGCAAGAGCTGTAGGTAGGGGAGCTTGTTGTAGGGGATGCCCGCGACGGTACGCCGTGGCAAGATCTGCTGGTGGCCCCCGTACGGAGAGTAGTAGGGCGGGAACTCCACGAACACACGCCCGTTTGGCCCAAGGTGCCTGCGCACCACCTCGAGCACCCTCACGGGGTCCTCGAGGTGCTCCATCACGTCGCGGAACACGACGAGGTCGAACGGCTCCTGGCCATAGCACGGCGCCTCCTCGTCGGCGACGTCCGCGACCAGCACCCTCGCGTCGATCCCCTCCTTGGCGTTGTGCTCCTGGGCGAGGGCTGCCATCCTCGGATCGAGGTCGACCATCGTGACGAGGCTGCCCGCCTCGGCCAAGGCCGCGCCACACCCGCCGTTGCCACACCCTGCCTCGAGCACCCTCGCGCCTCGCAGCTCGACCCCCCACCGGGTGAGGAGGGGGATGAGGGAGGAGGTGGCGAGGGTACGCTGGTACCGCCGATAGTACGTCTCCCAATCCTCCCCGCGCGGGTCTCGCCTCACCCTCCGCGTGCCGTGGGCCACGACGCTCAGGCGAGGAGGCGGGCGAGGCGCGACGCGGGGATGGCGATCGCCCTGAAGCGGCACGCCTCGTGGCAGCAGTAGCACCGGATGCAGGGTTGGCGTTCGACCCTCGGGGCCCCCCCCACGTTGCGCATGGCATCCACGGGGCAGGCAGCCACGCAGGCGAGGCACCGCGTGCACCGGGTCGGATCCACCCGCGGAGCGGGGGAGAACACGTCCTTGAGGACCCGCCTCGCGATCGAGCGCACGAGCCCGCTCTTGAACACCCCCATGTCGAGGCGATGGGGTGTGGCGGGGACGAGGCCGCCGGGGATCGCTTCCTCGGGCGTGGGCCCCTCGATCACGAGCCGATCGCCGTTGAGCCATGGGAACGACCGGGGAGACATCCCACAGCAGCGGGCGGCGTAGCGATCCACCGCGAGGAGGTCCTCGCCCACCACAAGCACCCCGAGGTGCCGTGGCACGCCTGCGGCGGGTCCCTCTCCCTCCATGGCCTCCACCCCGTCCATCACCGTCAGCCGCACGGGGAGGGACAGGGCGAAGTCCCTGAGGGCATCGTTGAACCGGTCGAGGTCCGAGAAGCGCGCGTGGTAGCCCACTTTGAAGTGGCCAGGCACCACGCCGAACAGGTTCTTGACCGCACAGGTGAACCCGGTGTAGGCATGGGTCTTGAGCTTGGGCACGTTCACGATGAAGTCGGCCTCGGTGACGACGCGCAGGGCCTCGACGCGTGCGAGCACGCGGCTGGAGATCGGGCGGATCTCCCACGAGAGGTCGAAGGACAGGGAGGCGTTGGTCATCCGTGCGACCTCTCCCATGCCGGTCTCATGGTACACCCGCTGGAGGCCTCTGCGTGACCAGGGAAAGGCACCGCTGTAGCTGTCCGCGATGACGACGCGGTGGCCGAGCCGGTGCAGGGCCTCGACCACGCCCCGCACGACCTCGGGGTGGGTGGTGGCCGCCTCGTGTGGGGGGGACGCGTGGATGAGGTTCGGCTTCACGACCACCCGCGCCGGAGGCCCGGCCAGGGCGTCCATCGCACCGGAGGCCTCCAGCAGACGCCTCGTTTCCTCGGCGGCACGGTCGTAGGTGCAGCCTCTGGCGACGTAGACGATCGGTTCGGACACCTCAGGACGCCTCCCTCCAGCGACGCACGCGCGCCTGGAGCCTCCTCCTCGCCGTGCCGGCCGCCACGCGACCGAGGGCGAGTTCGGTCCACCGGAGGGCCTCGGCCCTGCGCCCGTCTCTCCAGGCCGCGAGGCCGAGCCGCTCGGCTGCCCGCCACGATTCGGGGAAGTCGCCGAGGGCACCCGCCTCGAGGGCCTCCCGGGCAACGTGGGAAGCCCCCCGGGTGAGGCGCCATGCCTCGAGGGCGGCCTGGAGCCTCGGCCGGTCGAGAGCCCCGCTGGCGGCACGCTCGTACCAGCGCGCGGCTTCGGAGGGGTCCTTGCGGGCGAGCCCCCGCGCGACGAACAGGCACAGGCGAGACGGCGCGGACCCTGCCCCGGCCGCCTCGACGATGCGGGTGAACAGCCACACGAGCGAGACCACGTCCTGCGCGTTCTTCGCGAGGATGCGCGCGAGGGTCTTCCTCTGCCTCCATGAGAACCCCGCGTCCAGGTCGTGCCACATCGGGTGCCACGCCCAGGTCCGACGCACCACGGCGAGGAGGTGCTCCTCGAGGGACGCGAGCGTCGTGGCGCCTCCCCCTCCCCAGACCGCGCGCACGAGGGGCTCGAGGTCGATCGAAGGGCACGGTGGGGTGTACGCTTCCCCCCACACGGCCTCCCATCGCCGACGAAGGAGGGGGAGGTCGAACCGAGCCCCGTTGTAGGTGAGGCAGAACGAGGCGCGCCGCAGCCGCTCATCGATGAGCCACAGCGCGGCCGGCTCATCGTCCAACCCCCGGAGGATCACCTGCGCGAGCGCGACCGTCTCCCCCTCGTCGTGCGCGAGCCCGATGGCGAAGGGCACCTCGCGGGGCCCGCCCACCGTCGCGGCGGTCTCCACGTCGAGGGCGACCGCCACGTTTGCCTCCGGGCTCACCCCCCACGCCTCGGCGAGGCCGTCCGGGATCAGGGGCGGGACGCCCGGCGAGGGGACGCGCAGCAGGAGGCACGGGATCACCCCGTGAGGGGTCGTGGCCATCTGGGCGAACAGGCCATCCTCGAGCCGGGTCGCCTCACGCACGTGGGTGGGAGGGGGATCGCCGGGGTCTGGCGCGTCGGGACCCGTGCGCGTGCGTGGTCCGGGCCGTGCCATGGACTCAGCCGATCCTCGCGAGGAAGTCCCGCACCGAGGCGTCCTGAGGGGCCAACTCCTGGGCCCGTGCCGCCAGGGAGCGGGCGAGGCCGCGGTCTCCGTGCCACCACTCGATCTTCGCTTGCTCGAGGAATGGGCGGTGGTCGGCATCGGCCCTCCCCTGGGCGCGCCTCAGGGTCGACCGCGCGTGGTCGAACATGCCGAGGCTCCTCTCCACGCTCGCCCGCAGGAGCAGCCAGTCCAGAGGGCAGCGGGCATCCTCCGTGGCCTCGATCAAGAGGGGGAGGGCCTCGACGTCCCTGCCCCCACGATGGTGAAACCTGCCGACCTCGAACGAGACGAACGGATCGCTCGGGCAGAGGGCGAGGGCCTGGGAGAAGGCCTCGAGGGCCGATGCGGTGTCGTCGCCTGCCTCGTGGCACCACCCGAGGGTGAGCGAGGCCCTGCACGAGGAGGGGGCGAGCTCGACCGCACGCCTCGCCGCGGCCAGCGCCCTGTCCGTGTGGCCCTCTCGCAGCGTGATGTCCGCGAGGGCGCGCCAGAGGTCGGCATCGAGGGGAAAGAGGCGCAAGGCGCGGGAGAACAGCGAGTCGGCGTGGGCCGTCTCCTTCAGGTCCAAGGCCATCCACGCGAGCGACCGCACGAGGTGGGGAGGCAGCCCAGGCGAGGCGAGCACGCGCCTGAACAGCACACGCGCGGAATCCACCCGTCCGGCGTCGAATAGGGCGCCTGCGAGCTCGGCGAGACGCTGGGGGGACGGGGCCTCCTGCGAGGAGCCGAGCACGCGGATCGCCGCCTCGACGTCCCCTACCTCTCGGTAGAGTTGGCCGATCCGCAACGTGACCTCATCCCCACACCTGAGGCTTTCGGCACCCCTCAAGGCCTCGTGCGCATCCGCGTGCCTTCCCCCGCGCAGCGCCTCGGCGGCGCTACGAACGAGCTCGTAGCACTCTGCCCCGCTGGAAGGCGCCCGCCCCAACGGATCTCCTCCCCCGAGGTCCAGGCGCGTGCGCGTGAGCACCACCACGACCACCGCAAAGATGATCGCGAGCCCACACAGCACGCCCACGGCGATGCCGAGCTGGCGAAGCTCGTCACTCACTGGGTCGCATCTCCTTGTAAGGCCTGGGCAGGGAGGCTAAATTCGATTCGAACAACCCCTCATGACGCGCGGAGGATCCTTGGACGTCTTGGTCGCGGAGAACATACGGCGTTCGTTCGTCACGGGCCAGGGGAAGCTCGAGGTCCTGCGTGGCGTGTGCATGAGGGTACCGGGCGGGTCCGTCGTGAGCGTGGTGGGCGCCTCGGGCTCGGGCAAGAGTACCCTCCTGCAGATCCTCGGGGGGCTCGACCGCCCGGATGACGGGCGCGTCGTGGTCGACGACAAGGATATCCACGCACTTCCGGAGCGTGCACGTGCGATGTTCCGCGCGCACACGATCGGTTTCGTGTTCCAGTTCCACCACCTCCTCCCCGATTTCACGGCGGTGGAGAACGTGATGATGCCCGCCCTCATCGCGGGACGTGGTCGCAAGGAGGCCCGGGAGCGCGCGTGCGGCCTCCTGGAGGCGGTGGGCCTCGAGGAGCGGCTCCATCACCGGCCGGCCCAGCTCTCGGGTGGGGAGCAGCAGCGCGTGGCGGTCGCGAGGGCCCTCATGAACGAGCCGCGCCTCCTGCTCGCGGACGAGCCATCGGGGAACCTTGACCCGGCAAACGCGCGGGCCCTCGAGGGGCTGCTGTGGGACCTCGTGCGGCGGACGGGGACCACGTTGGTGATCGTGACCCATGACCACGACCTCGCAGCCAGGGCAGACCATTGCCTACGGCTGTCGGGTGGCACAGTCGAAGAGGTGTCCCTTGGCAGGGATGTGTGAGGCCTGCGGCGAGCGCCCGGCGGAAATCCGTGTCACCGACGTGGCGCGTGGGAGGATCGAGGAACGGATGCTGTGTAGCGTGTGCGCCGCCCAGCTCGGCGTGGACGTGGGGGGGAGCACCGATTTCACGGTGTCCAAGCTCGTGGCCGGCATGGGCGAGTCGGAACAGGCGCAGGGAACCCCCGCACCGGAGGTGTCATGCCCCGCCTGCGGCCTCACGCTCACGGAGTTCCGCGGGAGTGGGAAGCTCGGCTGCCCGGACTGCTACCAGGCGTTCGCCAAGGACCTGACCGTGCTCATCCGCCGGCTCCAAGGGTCGCTGCGCCACACCGGTCGTGGACCAGGCGAGCGGACGACACAACAAGCGATTCAGCTCGAGCTCGCCGCCCTCCGGAACCGGCTCGCGGAGGCCGTGGCGAACGAGGCGTACGAGGAAGCCGCTCGCATCAGGGACCGGATACGGGAACTGAAGGCCTCCGCCACCGATCTGCCCGAGGAGGACGGATGACCCTGTTCGACGACATGGTGAACGCGCCCAGCCCCTGGCTCAGCGGGGAGGGGCCCAATTCGGACAAGGTCGTCTCCTCTCGGGTGCGCCTCGCCCGGAACGTCGCCGGCCAGCACTTCCCGCAGCGCGCCGCCCCGACGGCCATGGCCTCCCTCATCGACAGCCTCGAGCCCGTCTTCCTCTCCCTCCCATCCCTGAGGCCGTGCTCCTTCCTCAGACAAACAGAACTCGACCGACTCGAGCAGGAGATCCTCGTCGAGCGACACCTCATGCCCCAGCCCATGGATGCGGCGCCCCGTGCCGTGGCGTTCCGTGCGGACGAGCGGGCCGTCGCCCTCCTGAACGACGAGGACCACGTCCGGATCTCCGGCTTCGCGCCGGGGTTCGATCTGTGGGAAGCGTTCCGCATCGCCAAGGAGGCCGAGACCGAACTCGAGTACTACGTGGAACCGTCCTACTCCGAGCAGTGGGGCTACCTCACCGCCTGTCCCACGAACGTGGGCACGGGGCTGCGCGCCTCGGTCCTGCTCCACCTTCCGGGTCTTGTGCTCACGCGGGAGGTCGGGAAGGTGGTGAGTGGGCTCTCACGGATCGGATTGGCGGTCCGTGGGTTCCGCGGGGAGGGCAGCGATGTGGTCGGGAACATGTTCCAGGTCTCGAACCAGGTGACGCTGGGGAGGACAGAGGAAGAGATCATCGAGACGGTGCAGCAGGTGACGGCACAGCTCTTGCACTACGAAGACCAGGCGCGAGAGGTGCTCGTCAGAGATGCCCGATCGCAGATAGAAGACAAGGTGTGGCGTGCGCTGGGGTTGCTGCGCACCGCACGCCTCCTCACCACGGTCGAGGCACTCGGTCTGGCGTCTGCGGTGCGTCTCGGCGTGGACATGGGGCTGATCCAAGGGCTTGATCCCCTGGTGTTCAACGAGATGCTCCAGCTCGTCCAGCCCGCACACGTGCAGCGTCGGGAGGGGGAGGACCTCTCGTCCGAAGAGCGCGACTCTCGGCGTGCGTCGTTCGTACGCCGACGCTTGATGGGTGAGTAGAGAGAAGGTTGTGGGCCATGTTGCAGTTTGACCGATTCACCGAACGCGTGCGCCGCGTGCTCCTCCTCGCGAAGGAGGAGGCCTCGCGGCTGAACCACGACTACATAGGGACCGAGCATCTCCTCCTCGGCCTGATTCGAGAGGGAGGAGGGGTTGCTGCTGCCATTTTGGCAGAGATCAACGTGAACCTCGAAGAGCTACGGGAGCAGACCGAGCGGTTCGTGTCGCGGGAGGGGGTGGGCACCCCCTCGAGCGACGCGCCCCTGACCGTGCGCGCCCGACGGGTCCTTGAGCTCGCCGCCGAGGAGGCACGCTCGATGGAGCACAACTACGTGGGCACGGAGCACCTGCTCCTTGGCCTCATACGGGAGGGGGAGGGCACGGCCGCGCAGATCCTCGTGAGCATGGGGGCGACCTATCCGCGGGTGAAGAAGGTCACCATGCGTCTCCTCTCCGGCGCGGGCAGCGCACAGAGGGAGGAAGTGCCTCAGGCCACCCCGCAGCGCAAGTCGCGCACCCCCGCCCTCGACCACTTCTGCAGGGACCTCACGGCCCTCGCGCGGGAGCGCAGGCTCGATCCGATCGTGGGAAGGAAGAAGGAGATCAGCCGGGTCGCCGAGGTGCTCGTGCGGCGGAAGAAGAACAACCCGGTGCTCGTGGGCGAGCCGGGGGTCGGGAAGACCGCCATCGTGGAGGGCCTCGCCCAGCGCATCGTCTCGCGACAGGTGCCCGACCTGCTCCGCAACCGCAGGGTGCTCGCCCTCGACCTCGCGGCGGTGGTGGCGGGTACGAAGTACCGTGGTCAGTTCGAGGAGCGGCTCAAGGCGCTGATGAACGAGATCCGTGAGAGCGGGAACGTGATCATCTTCGTGGACGAGCTCCACACCATCGTGGGAGCCGGGGGAGCGGAGGGAGCCATCGACGCCTCCAACATGCTCAAGCCCGCGCTCGCTCGCGGTGAACTCCAGTGCATCGGTGCGACGACCCTGAGCGAGTTCCGCAAGTACATCGAGAAGGACGGCGCCCTCGAACGTCGGTTCCAGAAGATCCTCGTGGATCCTCCCACGAAAGCGGAGACCCTCGAGATCCTGCGGGGCCTTCGCCCGAAGTACGAGGAGCACCACAACGCGATCATCTCCGACGACGCGCTCGAAGCGGCGGTCGAACTGTCGGATCGGTACATCACGGACCGGTTCCTCCCTGACAAGGCTATCGACGTGATGGACGAGGCCGGGGCCCGCGCTCGACTCATGGGCTCGCGGGTGGACCCGGAGATCGAGGCGCTCGAGAAAGAGATCGACGTCATCTCCCAGGAGAAGGAAGCGGCCATCCGCGAGCAGCAGTTCGAACGAGCCGCGAGGCTGCGCGACCGCGAGAAGCAGCTCAGGAGGGAACTGGCGCGGATGGAGGAGGAGCGTCGCTCGGAGGCGAAACAGCAGAAGGTGATCGTCGATCGGGAGGCCGTCGCGTACATCGTGTCGAGGTGGACCGGCATCCCCGTCTCCCGCATGGAGATGAAGGAGTCGGAACGCCTGATGGCGATGGAAGACCACCTCCGTTCCCGCGTCGTCGGGCAGGACGACGCGGTGCGCGCGGTGGCGCGCGCCGTGCGTCGAGGCCGCGCTGGCGTGAAGGATCCCCGTCGTCCCATCGGTTCCTTCCTGTTCCTCGGGCCCACCGGCGTGGGCAAGACCGAACTGGCCCGGGCACTCGCCGCCTTCCTGTTCGACGACGAGGAGGCCTTGGTGAGAGTCGACATGTCCGAGTACATGGAGAAGTTCTCGGTCTCCCGACTCGTCGGCGCCCCGCCAGGCTACGTGGGCTATGAGGAGGGAGGACAGCTCACCGAGAAGGTCCGCATCCGCCCCTACTCCGTGGTCCTGCTGGACGAGATAGAGAAGGCGCACCCGGACGTGTTCAACATCCTCCTCCAGGTGCTGGACGATGGCCATCTCACCGATAGCTTCGGGAGGAAAGTGAACTTCAAGAACACGGTTATTGTGATGACCTCTAACATCGGTGCGAGGGACATCGAGGGATCCTCATCGATGGGGTTCGGAGGAACTGACGAGAAGAGCACCTACGAGATCATGAAGTCAAAGATAATGGCGAGTGTGAAGAGGGTGTTCAACCCAGAGTTCCTCAACAGGGTCGATGAGGTCATCGTGTTCAGGCCCCTTGACATGAATGATATGCATAGCATAGTCGACATTCAGATAGGAGACCTCCAGAAGAGGCTCTCCGAGCGAGGGGTCTCGATCAGGATCACCGACGCCGCCCGCACCTGGCTCGCGCAGGCGGGGTACGACCGGAACCTCGGGGCGCGCCCGCTGAAACGGGTGATCCAGAAAGAGATCGAGGATCGGCTCGCCGAGCGTTTGTTGAGTGGCCACGTGGAGGAGGGGTCGACGCTCACGATTGACGTCGAAGAGGGCCAGATCAAGATCGTCTCGTCGTCTGACGAGCCGGCGGCGGTTCGGCCGGTCTGATGCGCGCCCTGCTCGTCCTGGCGGTAGCAACCGCCACTGCCTGGGGTGAGCCGGTCACGACGTCTATCCGCGTCGTGGGCAACGCGACCCTCGATTCTGCGTACGTCGTGCGCCTGTCGGGCCTCATGGTGGGGGTGGCGCACAGTGCCGTCGACATCGCGGATGCGGTGCGCCGTCTCTACCGCGCCGGCGTCGCGGACGACGTGCAGGTCTGGGGGCAGGTGGCGGACACCGGCAGGGCGCTCACCCTCGTCATCCGCGAGCGCCCCCCCCTGTCCTCGGTCTCCTTCTCCGGCAACAAGCACCTCTCGGACGAGGACCTCCAGAAGAAGGTGCCGCTCGTCACCGGGCAGCGCGTGAGCAGGGCGCGGATCGAAAACTACGCGCGCCTCCTGCGCCGCGCCTACCGGAGCGAGGGCTACATGAAGGCGAGGGTTACCGCGCGGATCGAAGAGGAAGGCGGGGGGCTCGCCGTCACCTACGTGATCGACGAAGGCCCGAAGGTGGTCGTGCGCGAGAGGAGGATCGAAGGGGCCGTGGCGTTTCCGCCGGAGAAGATCGCCAAGAGGATGAAGCTCAAGCCGAAGGGTTTCCTTCGCAGCGGGACCTTCGACAAGGAGAAGCTCGAGGAGTCCCTCACGCGCATCGAGTCCTTCTACCGAGACCACGGGTACCTCGATGCGGTCGTCACGGACCACCGCCTGGAGTATCACCCTGACAGTGCGGGTGTGACGGTCGTGGTGCGGGTGGAAGAGGGCGAGCTGTTCAAGGTGGGGCGCTTCGAGATCCATGCGGAGGACAGCCTCTCCTATTCCCCCGAGGTCCTGCTCGCGAGCATTCGGCTGCGCGAGGGAGAACCTTTCAACTCCTCGCGCCTCGAATCTGGGATCAAGGCGATCTACGAGCGGTTCCAAGAAGACGGGTTCCTCTGGGCCCGGGTGATCCCCGAGGAGCGGCGCGTGGGTGACGTCGCAAACTACTCCTTCCGCATCCGTCAGGGGCCTCCAGCGATCGTGAGGTTCATCAGGATCGAGGGAAATACCTCGACGAAGGAACACGTGATTCGTCGGGAACTCGTCATCTTCCCTGGAGATAGGTTCAAGCGCAGTGCCCTCGTGCGCAGCCATCGCGAAATCTACAATCTAGGCTTCTTTGAGGATGTGTCGGTCGACTTCGACAATCCCTCATCGGAGGGCGAGGTCGACTTTGTCGTCAAGGTGAAGGAGAAGCCGTCGGGCCAGTTTAACTTCGGCGTGACCTACTCGAGCCAGACGAAGCTCTTAGGCTTCATCCAGCTCGCCCACCCGAACGTGCTTGGCAACGGGTGGAGCTCGAACCTGCGGTGGGAGTTCGGGAAGGTGAGCAGGAACGTGGAGTTCGGGTTCACCGAACCGTGGCTGCTGGGCACCCCTACGCAGGCAGGCATCGAGCTCTACAGGACGAGCAGGGACATCTACTACGCGGACTACTCGGAGGAGCGTCGTGGGGGAGGGATCACGGTGGGGAGGCCCCTCCCGTGGCTCGATTACGTGAGTGCGTCCTTCGCGTACACCCTGCAGGACGTGAGGGTGAAACCGGACGTGGACTACACCGGAAGCCCCCTCCCCGTGGGGTGGCGCACCACCAGCCGCACGGTGTGGCGTCTCGTGCGTGACTCCCGGGACAACTTCCTCTCGCCCTCGAGAGGCTCGCGGAGCGTTTTCATGACCGAGGTCGCGGGGCGAGTGTTCGGGGGCGACGTCGCCTACCGCAAGCACGAAGTGCAGAGCACGTGGTTCGGCCCGCTCGCCAAGAGGCTCGTCGCCTCTGTGAGCCTCCGGGCAGGCTCGGTCGTGGGGCACCCCTCCCCGGAGGACGTGCCGATCTACGAGCGGTTCAGGCCGGGCGGCACGAGCGCCGACGGGGTCATCCGCGGTTACGAGGACTACTCGCTGGGACCAGTCGACGCGACGGGCTACGTCACCGGTGGTCGGGTCGTCGCCCTCCTCAACGCGGAGCTGAGGGTTCCCCTCGTGCCGGAACAGGTGGACTTCCTCGCCTTCTTCGATGCCGGCAATGCCTGGCGAAGCTTCGACGAGGTGGACCTTGGGGACATGAAGAGGGGCGCCGGGATCGGCGTCCGCATCAACACCGGCATCATGGGGGTCATCGGCCTCGACTACGGGTATGGATTCGATCAGAAGAAGCCTGGCTGGAAGCCCCACTTCCAGTTCGGCGCATTCATGTAAGGTTTCCGGAGGTACGTCATGAGACTCGTCGCATGGTCCACGCTCGCCCTCGTCGGCACCCTGACCGCGGCCTTGGCGGGTGACTTCAAGGTTGGCTACATTAACTCACAAGAGATCTTCGCCAAGTACCGAGGCACCGAAGATGCCCAGCGCAGGTTCGATCAGGAGAAGGCGAGGCTCGAGCAGGAGTTGGAACGAAAGAAGCGGGAGATTGACGATCTGCGTGCCACGATCGATCGGCAAAGCCTGCTCATGAGCGAGGAGACGAAGAGGGAAAGGCTCGCCGAGTTGGAGCGGAAGGAGAGGGAATTCCAGCAGAGCTACTTCGAATACTTCGGCGAGGATGGCCGTATCGTGAGACTGAACGCCGAACTGACGAGGCCGATCATCGAGAAGATGACGACGATCCTCAATCGGATCGGTGCGGAGGAGAAGTACACGTTCATCTTCGACGTGGCGCAGGGTGGCATCGTGTACGCCGAGGAGGGCCTTGACCTCACCCAGAGGATCATCGACGAGCTGAATGCGACCGTGAAGGCACCATCCGGTGCGTCCCGCACCCAGGAGTCCGGGGCGGCGAAGGGCGAAGAGGCGGGGTCGCCTTAACGCGATCTTGACGAAACCCGCCCCATCCGCGAATCTACGACGTTTTCGTCTGCATATTCCCGCAGAGATTATCAGGGTACCCCCCGGAGGAGCGCATTGATGAAGGCGAGCCAGAGAACCGTCGGAGGGCGCGCATCGGTGATGGGTGTGGGGCTGCACACGGGACTCGAGTCCACGCTCACCTTCGAACCCGCGCCCGAGGACTCCGGTGTGGTGTTCGTGCGGGAGGACCTGCCTGGATCTCCCGTCATCCCCGCCGACATCACGCACGTCGTCGACACCGCCCGAGGCACCAACCTCGGCATCGACGGTGTGCGGGTGATGACGGTGGAACACGTGTTGGCCTCCGTCGCAGGACTGGGGATCGACAACCTCGTAGTGAAGCTCAACGGCGTGGAGGCTCCGGTCGTCGACGGGAGCGCCCTGCCCTTCGTGAACGCCTTGCGCTCGGCCGGCATCGTCGAGCAAGGGCGAGAGAAGCGCCCCCTCGAGATCAAGGAGACGGTGTCCTTCGAACGGGATGGAGTCACTATCGTGCTCCTTCCGTACGACGGCTTCAAGGTCAGCTTCCTCATCGACTACCGCCACAAGATCCTCGGCACGCAGTACGCATCGTTCGAGATCAGTGACGCCGTGTTCGCCAAGGAGATCGCCCCGGCGCGGACCTTCACGTTCCTGTACGAGGTCGAGATGCTCCAGAAGGCAGGGCTCATCAAGGGGGGGAGCCTCGAGAACGCCGTGGTGATCGGGGACGACGGCATCCTCAACAAGGACCCGCTCCGCTTCGGCAACGAGTTCGTCCGACACAAGATCGTCGACCTCATTGGGGACCTCTTCCTCCTCGGCGTTCCCCTGAACGCCCACGTGATCGCCGCGAAGTCCGGACACGCCGCGAACGTGGAGATCGTCCGACTCCTTCGGAAGAAGCTCGAGAGCAACGACGGCTCCATCGGGGCCCTGAAGACCCCCTCTGTCCCCAAGACCCCCATATACGCCGAGGACATCCTCAAGATCATGCCCCATCGGTATCCCTTCCTCCTCGTCGACCGTATCCTGGAGATAGAGGGTAAGAAGCGGATAGTAGGTATCAAGAATGTGACGATAAACGAGCCATACTTCCAAGGGCATTTCCCAGGTCTACCAGTGATGCCAGGTGTGCTCATAATCGAAGCAATGGCGCAAGTCGGTGGTCTCCTTCTCCTTGGATCGGTCGATAACCCCGAAGGAAAGATCATGTACTTCACCGGGATCGATCGGGCGAGGTTCAGGAAGCCTGTCCGCCCAGGGGACCAGATCAGGTTCGAGGTGGAGATGCTCCGGTTCGGGGGGATGACGGCGAAGATGGCGGCCAAGGGGTACGTGGAAGGCAAGCTCATCGCCGAGGCAGAACTCATGTGTTCCCTCACCTCTCGGTGACCCGATGGCACGCGTCACCATCCATCCGTCGGCGATCGTCCATCCCGACGCGGTCTTGGGCGATGGGGTGGTCGTGGAGGCGTACGCGGTGGTCGGCGCCGGGGTCACCCTTGGGGAAGGGGTGTGGGTCGGGCCCCACGCGGTGATCGAGGGCACGACGACCCTCGGCGCGGGCAGCAAGGTGTGCCATGCCGCGTACGTGGGTGCGCCCCCGCAGGATCTGAAGTACGGTGGGGAGCCGACGAGGGTCGAGATCGGTGAGCGGACGACGATCCGAGAGTTCGCGTCGGTGCATCGAGGCACGGTTGCCTCCGGTGTCACGAGGATCGGCTCCGACGTGTTGCTCATGGCGTACACGCACATTGCCCACGATTGCCGCATCGGCGACAGGGTCATCCTCGCCAACGGCGTGCAGCTCGGTGGGCACGTAGAGATCGGCGAGTGGGCCATCATTGGGGGGCTCACCCCCGTGCACCAGTTCTGTCGTATCGGGGCGCACGCCATGGTCGGCGGGGGGCTTCGGGCGAGCCAGGACGTGGCCCCCTTCATGCTCGCGGCTGACGAGCCGATGAGGCTCGTCGGTGTGAACACCGTCGGCTTGCGCAGGCGGGGTTTCCCCCCAGAAACCATCGCCGCACTGAAGAAGGCCCACCGTCTCCTCTGTCGGTCCCACCTCAACACCGAGCAGGCGATGAAGGCCATACGGGAGGAGGTGCCTCCCCTCCCGGAGATCGAGGAGCTCTTGGCGTTCCTGAGCGAAAGCCGCCGTGGGTTCGTCAAATAGCGCCGCATTCCCCCGTCTGGGCGTCGTGGGCGTGGGGCACCTCGGACGACACCACGCCCGCGTCGCCTCCGACTCCTCTGCCCCGCTCGTGGGGGTGTACGACGTCGATCCCGGGCGCGCGAAGGAGGTGGCCTCCGCGTGTGGGGTGCGGGCCTACGCCCGTCTGGAGGAGCTCCTCTCGTCGTGCGACGCGGTGGTGATCGCCACGCCGGCCGCGACCCATTTCGGGGTCGCCCGTGCGGCGCTGGAGGCGGGTAAGCATTGCCTCGTGGAGAAACCGCTCGCGGCGGAGGCCTCGCAAGCCGATGCCCTCGTGCGCTTGGCGAGCGAACGCGGGCTCGTGCTCGCCGTGGGCCACTCGGAGCGGTTCAACCCCGCCTTGGAGCAGGCGGACCGGGTCATCCGTGATCCACTCTACGTGGAGGTCATGCGCGTGGCCCCCTTCCCCGGGCGCGGAACCGACGTGGACGTGATCAAGGACCTCATGGTGCACGACCTCGAGATCGTGCTCCACTGGGTCGGATCCTCCCCCGTGGAGATGCGCGCGGTGGGGATCCCCCTCGTGACGGACAAGGTGGACATGGCGAGTGTGCGGCTGGAGTTCGAGAAGGGCCAGGTCGCCTCCCTCACGGCCTCCCGCGCCTCGCCCGTGGCCATGAGGGTCATGCGCGTGTTCCAGCGTGGAGGCTACGTGTCCGTCGACTTCGGACAAAGGCGGTTGCGCCTGGTGCGCAAGACGTCGGAGGGTCTGTCGGAGGAGGAGTCCAGCGCCGAGGGTCCCGAGCCCCTGAGGGCGGAGCTGGAGGATTTCCTCGCGGCCATCCGTCACGGGACGCGGCCTCGGGTCGACGGTTCGGAGGGAGCAAAGGTGCTGCGGCTCGCCGAGGACATCGGCGCGGCGATCCACGCGCGGCTTCGCATGCTGGAGGCGCAGTGAGCCTCGCTCCCACTGCCCTTCGCGGACGGTGACCTCACCGATCCGGTTGGTCGTCTCGGCCGGTGAACGCTCCGGCGATCTCCGGGCGGGGGCGCTCGTGGAGGCCTTGAGGGACAGGATCCCCCACCTCGAGCTCCGGGGGCTTGGCGGACCACGCCTCGCCTCCTGCGGCCTGGCGAGCGAGGTCCCGTTGGAGCGCCTCGCGGTCATGGGCTTCTTCGAGGTCATGCGCGACCTCCCCTTCTTCGCGCGCCTCCTGAAGCGAATGGAGGAGCTGCTCCGCTCGTGGCGCCCCCACCGCCTGCTCCTCGTCGACTACCCTGGGTTCAACCTCCGCTTGGCCCGGAGGGCTGCGGCGCTGGGCATCCCAGTCACCTACTACATCTGCCCGCAGTTCTGGGCGTGGGGGCGCGGCCGCGTCCATGCCCTGCGTGCCACCGTGGACCAGATGCTCGTGCTCTTCGACTTCGAGGCACAGATGCTGCGGGAGCATGGCATCGACGCACTCCACGTGGGGCACCCCCTCGTGGACGAAGCGAGACCCTCCCTCTCGCCTCAGGACTTCAGGGCACAGCTCGGTGCGGGTGCAGGGCCCATCCTCGCGCTCTTGCCAGGGTCTCGTCTCCAAGAGGTGCGACGGCACGTGGGGGTCATGGCCGAGGTGGCCCGGCGCGTGCCTGACATGGTGCCGGTGCTGGGGCTCGCGCCCCAGATCGATCCCTCCATGGTCCCACGGGGCATCGTGTGGACCCGCCTCGTGTACGACCTCCTCGCCTCCTGCGAGGTGGCGGTGGTGGCCTCTGGGACCGCCACCCTGGAGGCGGCCCTGCTCGGCGTTCCCATGGTGGTGGTGTACCGCACCCATCCCCTGAGCGCGTTCCTCGCGCGGCGCCTCCTCACGATCCCCTACGTCGCCATGGTGAACGTGGTGGCACGCCGCATGATCGTGCCGGAGTGTCTGCAGGCGGACTTCACGCCCGAGCGGGTGAGTGCGGAGGTGCGGCGGCTGCGTGAGGTCCCCGACGCCTTGGCCACCATGCGGCATGACCTCTCCGAGGTCGCCGCGAGGCTGGGGCCTCCGGGTGCGAGCGCCCGGGCCGCGGACGCACTGGCGCAGCGGCTGCTCGCGTGAGGAGACCCATGGGGCCATCCCTCGCGGCGAGGGTCGTGGGGCACACGGGCACGATCGTTCGGGGAACACGACCGGCGGCTCAGGGTCCATGGGGTGAGTAACGATGAGCACGTTCGGTCGATGGTTCGACGTGAAGGTCCACGCAGGGGTGTGGCTCGTGCGCGCGATCGGCTCCACCCTGAGGGTTCGCTGGCACCACGCTGAGCGCGCGGACGAGGCCCGGGCGCTCACGGGCAAGGGGGTCCTCTACGTGTTCTGGCACCAGCGCCTCCTCCCGTTCTGCTTCACCCACCGGAACCAGGGCATACGGGTCATGGTGTCCACCCACCGAGACGGTGAACTCATCGCCCGCGTCATCGAGCATCTGGGGTTTTCAGCCATCCGGGGCTCGAGCACCCGCAGGGGGAGGGAGGCCTTGTTCGGCATGGCCGCCGAGGGGAAGCAGGGGCTCGACATCGCGATCACGCCCGATGGTCCGCGCGGCCCCAGGGAGGTGCTCAAGGCAGGGGCCGTCGTCCTCGCGCGGCGCAGCGGGCTCGCGGTGGTGCCGATCGCCAACAGCACGTGGCCCCGCGTCGAACTGAGTTCCTGGGATCGGTTCCACCTCCCCCTGCCTTGTGCCCGGTGCGTCGTGGTGCTCGGCGAGCCCTGGTGGGGAGGGAGGAATCCAGGCCGGTCGATCGAGGAGGACCGGAGGGAACTCGAGGAGCGACTCAAAGCGGTCACCGCGGAGGCGGACCGCCTCGTGAGGGCGTGAGCCGGGTGAGAGTGGCCTCGTGGCTCGAGGAGGCCTGGTACGGGCGTCGGCCCCTCCCACCTACCCTGGGTCCCCTGCTGGGAGCGCTCGCATGGGCGTGGGAGGCGGTGGTGGCGCACCGAGGTAGGAAGGCCCTGCCCTCCCCCCTCCCCACCGTCGCGGTGAGCAGCCCGGCGGTGGGCGGGAGCGGCAAGACCCCACTGGCCAGGTGGTTCGCCACGCACTTGCAGAAGGCGGGACACAGGGTTGCCCTCGTGTCTCGGGGTCACGGGGGGAGGCTCAGAGGACCGGTGCGGGTCGACCCCTCGCACACGGCGGCAGACGTGGGTGACGAGCCCCTGTGCCTCGCCCGGCAGCTTGGGGAGATCCCGGTGATCGTGGGCAGGGATCGTCTGGCGGGCATCGCGATGGCCAAGGACCTCGGTGCGACGGTGGTGGTGCTCGACGATGCGTCGATGGTGCGCTCGGTGAGGCCCCAGTGGGAGGTGATGGTCCTTGGGACCGCAGGCTGGATTGGGAACGGGAAGTATCTTCCCGCGGGGCCCCTCCGTCTCCCCCCCGAGTCGATCGGCCGGGCGCAGGCCCTCGTGGCCGTGACGGAACCGGGAGGGGAACCCTTGGAAACCCTCGCGGGGTCAGTACCCTCAGGGGTGTTGCTCGTGCCCGCAACGGTCTCCCCGGCGGGGATCGAGAGCCCAGACGGTGTCCGCCACGAGCCGGGGTGGGTGCGGCACAGACCGGTGTGCGCGTGGGCCGGGATCGCCAGGCCCTGGCGGTTTCGCCGGATGCTCCTCGACATGGGCGTTGACATGAGGGGCTTCGTGGTGTTCCCTGATCACCACGTCTACTCCCCGCGCGAGGTCGAGCGGCTCGCCCGTCTGGCGGATGGATTGGATGCCCTCCCCCTGACGACCGCGAAGGACCGGGCCCGGTGGCCCTCCGGGGCCCGGTGGACGCCGTACGTGGTCGACGTGGTGCTCTCGATCGAAGACCCCGCAGCCCGCCGGCTCCTGAGCCTGGTGGAGGAGGCGCTCCATGGATAGCGTGGTCCTTGCGGCCCCGGACGTGGTGGTCATCGGATCAGGCATGGCGGGGCTCGTCACCGCCCTGCTCGTTGAGGAACCCTGGAGGGTGCTCGTCGTCACCAAGAAGGGACGGGCGGACTGCAACACGAACTTCGCCCAAGGGGGGTTAGCGGCAGCCGTGGGGGAGGAAGACAGCCCCACACTCCACCTCGTCGACACGCTCCGCACCGGGGCAGGCTTGTGCCATCGCGACATCGTGAGGGGCGTGGTCGAAGAGGGGCCTTCGGTCGTCAAGAGGCTGCAGGAGTGGGGGGTGAGGTTCTCGATGGTCGACGGGAGGCTTGACCTCGGTCGCGAGGGGGGGCACTCGCGGCGCCGCATCGTCCACGCCCTGGACCGAACGGGCGAGGAGATCGAGCGCTCGCTGCTGTCGGCGGTCCGCGCGAAGCCGAACGTGGAGATCGTGGAGAACGCCTTGGCCGTGGACATCATCACACGCCCCCAGCCTCACGGGCTCGAGGCAGAAGGCGTCGAGCTCCTCGAGGAGACCGAGGAGGGAGAGAGGCGCATCGCCGCGTTCTGTCGTGCGGTGGTGCTCGCCACCGGCGGTGCGGGCCAGGTCTACGAGCACACGAGCAACCCCGACATCGCCACCGGTGATGGCATCGCGATGGGGTTTCGCTGTGGGGCGTCGGTGCGCAACCTCGAATTCGTCCAGTTCCACCCTACGACCTTCTACCGTCACCCGAACGGTCCCCTGCTCATCTCCGAGGCGGTCCGCGGGGAAGGCGGCAGGCTCGTGCTGCCGGACGGTTCCCCGTTCATGCATCGGTACGACCCGAGGAGGGAGCTGGCTCCGCGCGACATCGTGGCGCGGGCCATCGACCAGGAGATGAAGGAGCGAGGCCTCGCGTGCGTGTACCTCGATGTCACCCACGTGGACCCCGATTTCTCGCGAGCGCGATTCCCCCACATCTACCGCAGGTGCCTCGAGGCCGGGGTCGACTTCACGAAAGATCCGATTCCGGTCGTCCCGGCCGCCCACTACTTCTGCGGCGGCATCGCGACCGACGCGAGGGGGGCGACGGACGTTTCGAGGCTCTACGCCTGCGGCGAGGTCGCGTGCACGGGGCTCCACGGGGCGAACCGTCTCGCGAGTAACTCCTTGCTCGAGGCCATCGTCTTCGCCACGAGGGTGGCGCAGGAGGTGACCGCCGTGTGCGCGCGCGCCACCGACCCCCTCAGGCCCCCCGAACTGCTCCACGTTGGGCGCCCACAGGGGTCCTCGCCCGAGGTAGCCAGGGTCCGTGAGGAACTGCGCCGCTGCATGTGGCGGCACGTGGGGATCGTGCGCACCGACGCCGGACTCGCCGAGGCGGTCGAGGCCTTAGAACGCCTCTGGAAGGACCTCAAAGGGTTGGGGCCTCCAGCCAGCCGTGACGTGGTGGAGGTGAGGAACATGGTTCTCGTTGGCCGCCTCATCGCCCTCTCGGCGGCGTGGCGCAAGGAGTCCCGGGGGCTCCACTTCAACGTCGACCATCCCCACAGGGGGGGAAGGCAATGGCGCACGGACAGCCACATCGTGCCGCCCCTCGCCTAGCCGGGGTGCGCGGGGAGCTCATCCTCGTCTCCTCGGTGGCGACTACCCTCGCCGTGCTCGCCTCTTTGAGCGCGCCGATGCAGCGGGTGGAGCTCATGCTGCAAGACTCTGCCCAGCGCCTCGCACCCTTGGAGGTGCCTGACTCCTCCCGCGTCGTCATCGTGGCGATCGACGACATCTCCTACTCGGCGGACTCCTACGAGCTCGGCAAGTGGCCCTGGCCCCGCAAGGTCTACCCCCCGGTCATCGACTACCTCGTGGAGGCCGGGGCCTCGGTCATCGGGTTCGACCTCTACTTCCCGGTGGAGGCGACGGCCAGCCCCGAGGATGACCGCCTGTTCGTGCGGTCCGTCGCCCTCGCGGGCAACACGTGCCACTCCGTCGCCGCGCTCGCTCTGATCGGGGTGATCACCCCCGACAGCATCCGCGAGTCGATCGGGGCGCGCTTCGGGGTCTCGTGTGAGGAGGCTCAATCCTACCCTCGGCTCATCACCCCCTTCCCCGCGCTCCTCGAGGCGTGCGACTGCCTCGGCCACGTGAACGTGCCACGCGACATGGACGGCGTGGCGCGGCGAGTCCCCCTCGTCGTGCGCGCGGAAGGGATGACGGTCCCGGCCCTTTCGGCCGCCATGTACTTGTGGCACCGGGGATACAGCCCCTCGGAGGTCCGCTGTGCGCGAGGCGAGGTGATCCTCGGTGAGGGGGCGAGGATTCCGGTGGATCGGTCCGGGCGCGCGCTCCTGCGGTTCTCGAAGCCCCACCACGTGGTGCCATTCTCTTCCGTGCTCCACGCCGGCCTCGCGCACGCCCAAGGAGTCGAGCCCGACTGGCGGGGAGGGACACTGCCTCGAGTCAGCCCGGACATGTTCCAAGACCGCATCGTTCTCATCGCCCTCACGGCCTCAGGGTTGTACGACCTCGTCTCCACCCCCCTGGGCAAGAGCGTCCCCGGGGTCGAGATTCAGGCGACGGCCCTGGAGAACATCGTGGTGGGAGGATTCGTGAGGCCGGTGTGGCAAGGGTTCGCCTTCGCGCTCACGTTCCTCCTGGCCCTCCTCCCCGGCGTGGCGTTGCGCCGCGCCCCCACCGCCGTGGGGCTCGGCGTGTCTGCAGCCGGAGGCCTGCTCTCCGCGGGGACAGACCTCTTCCTCCTCCACCATGGGCGATGGATCGCCCTCGCCATGCCGCTCGCAGGGCTTGCCCTCGGCACCGCCGGCCACCTCGTCGCGCTCTACCTCTCAGAGGGGAGAGAGAAGCGACGCTACCGTCTGACGTTCTCTCGCTACGTGAGCAAGCAGGTCGTCGAGGAGTTGCTCCGTGACACGGGTGAGGTCAAGCTCAAAGGCGAACAGCGAGAGATCACGGTGATGTTCTGTGACATACGGGGTTTCACGACGCTATCCGAGACAAAGTCTCCTGAAGAAGTGGTGGCGCTCCTCGACGAGTTCCTCAGCGCGATGGTCGAGATCGTCTTTACACACGGGGGGACCTTGGACAAGTTCCTCGGCGACGGGATGATGGTCTTCTACGGTGCGCCAGGCTCTGTCCCTGACCACGCAGACCGTGCGGTGCGCACCGGGATGGCCATGATCCGCCGCCTGGAAGCGCTCAACAGGGAGTGGTCCGCACGGGGGTGGAAGCCCTTGCGCTTGGGGATCGGCATCAACACCGGACCCGCAGTTGTCGGGAGCATCGGGAGCAAGGAGCGCATGGAGTACACCGCCATCGGCGACACGGTGAACACCGCGAGCAGGGTGCAAGCCCTCAACAAGGAGCTTGGCACCTTCATGCTCGTGACGAAAGCCACGGTCGACCGCCTGCAAGTGAAGCTTCCCATGGTCTCCCACGGGTCTCGTCTCATCCGCGGCCGTCAGCAGGAGGTGGAGGTGTTCGAACCCGTGCTCACGGAGGTACCGGATGCATAGGTGGGGGTCCTCTGCCGTAGTCTCCCTGGGGGTCATTCTCGGGCTGCTGATCGTGAGGGCGATCGTGCACGGGGGCCTGAGGGTGGCGCGTGGGAGGAATCTCTCCGCCCTCATCGTCGTGACGCTGTTCGTGAGGCTCCTCCTATGGATACTCGCCCACGACGACCTCCTCGGCCCAGCCCACCCATTGACCACCCCGGAAACCATGCGGGCGGTCAATGGGGTATTGGCCCTCTGGGTGCTCATCCTGCTCATCCAGGTACTCGAGCCGCTACTCTTCTCGTGGATGGTCCCTTCATCAAAGAAGAAGGTCTTCCCTAGTATTTTCCGTGAGATCGCCCGCGGCCTCCTCATCGTGCTCGCGATCATGGGAGTGTTGAAGACGGCTTTTGGAGTCAGTTTCGGGCACCTCTTGACGACGAGCGCGATCCTCTCCGCGGTCATAGGGCTCGCGTTGCAGAGCACCCTGAACAACATCTTGGCTGGCATCACGATCTTCCTGGAGAAGCCCTTTGAGGTGGGGGACTGGATCGGCATCGGGGAGAGAGAGGGCCGTGTGGATGCGATGAGTTGGCGGGCGACGCGACTGTTGACGAGGGACAACGACTACCTCGTGATCCCCAACAGCGTGCTCGCTGAGGGCCAGCTCGTGAACTACTCGAAACCGGCTCGGCAGCACCGGGAGCACTTCCGGATCGGTGTGAGCTACGTGGCACCTCCGAACAAGGTAAAGCGCGTACTCCTAGCGGTGGCCCGTGAGGCAGAGCGCGACGGGGTGCTGCGTGATCCTCCTCCGGAGGTTTTCCTCCTAGGGTATGAGGACTTCTCGATCTCCTATGACCTGAGGTTCTGGATCAACGACTTCCTCAGGCGCGGGGTGATCCAAGACGCGGTGCGCACGCGGGTGTGGTACCGGTTCAAGCGGCACGGCATCGAGATCCCCTTCCCGATTCGGGACGTGGTGGTCCGTGCCACCAGCCGCAAGGACGCCGAGGAGCGGTACCGACAGGCGAGGGAGCAGATCCTTGACGCCTTCAAACGGGTCCAGATCCTTCAATTGCTCACCGACCAGGACCGGGAGCTCCTCGCCAACGAGGCGAGGCTTGAGGCCTACGGCGCCGAGGAAGACCTCGTGGAGCAGGGTGCGCAGGGCGATAGCTTCTTTGTGATCCTCGAGGGGACCGCGCGTGTGCTCATCCGTAATCCGGAGGGTATGGAGGTCCAAGTGGCCACGATCGGGAAGTACGATTACTTCGGAGAGATGAGCCTTCTCACGGGAGAGCCGCGGAATGCCACCGTCCGTGCCATCGATGACTGCATCGTGGCTGTACTAGACCGCGAGGCATTCAGGCACCTCATTGAAGCCAACGCGCGCGTCTTGGAGGATCTCACCGACATGGTGCACGCGAGGCTGGAGACTAACAGGCAGCGGCTCATGGAGGCGGGGAAGAAGGTCGAGGAGTTGCCCCCTGAGAGAGACAAGGGATGGGTGCGGAACACGATCCAGACGCTCCTTGGGGTGAGCATCCTCCGCGGCTTGACGCGAAAGAGGCCGGGTGGTAACGTCGAGCGCAAAGGACCACGCGGTGAAGGAGGAGACGGGTGAGGAGCACGTGGATCGCCCTGATGCTTGCGTCTCAAGTCGCGTGGGCGGCATGGCCACGGGCGACGGCGGCACTGTTCGCCGGATCCGGGGCGACGTGTGAGGTGAAGGTCACGTGCCCTGGGGGGAGCAAGCCCGTGTGGGAGGGGAGGGTGCTGGCGAAGGAGGCGCGGATCCGCGTGGCGAATCGGCGCGCCTGCGCTTCGCCGCCTCCCGGGCCCGAGGAGCTCATATGGACGGGTCAGGGGGCCGTGCGCCTCATGGGGGGGCGTCCGAGCGAGTTCCTCCCCGGAGCGCGTCTCACGGTCCTTGAGGCCTACCTCATGCTGGATCTCTTGGTCCCGCTGTGGAGCCCTGGGCAACCCACTGGGAAAGCCCTCCCGGTCGAGGGAGTATTCGGGAAAGGGCAGCTCTGGCTCCGGGCCGACGGGAAGGCAGACTCCCTCCTGGTGACCCTCAACCGCCCCTTGTGGGACGGGTCGACGTTGGCACGGGCGGTCTTCGCATCCAGCGGGGAGTCCGGCCCATGGCGGCAGGCCACGCTCTACGGAGCTTCGCCAAATGCCCTCGCAACCTTCGAGCGGCTCCGATTCCGACGGGCGAAGCTCGACGACGACGTGTTCTCCGTGAAGACCGAAGGGGGGCTGAGGCTGGCGGACCTCTCCAAGCCCCTCGGCCAGCTCACCGGGACCACGGAGGGAGGGTACGCGGAGACCGCGGGGTCCTCTGCGGCGTTCAAGTCGGCGGTCGTGGTTGCGGCGGGCACGGGGTCCGTGTACCTGGGCCCGGTTCCCACGCCCGACGAGGTCGACCGCTTCCTGCAGGAAGGCAAGCTCGGGAGGTACGCCGATGGGGAGTAGGGCGCGGGCGGTCGTAGCCCTAATCGCCGGGCTGGGTCTCGTCTCGTGTGCAACCTCCGGCGGGTTTCCGAAGGTGGACGAGGGGAAGCTCCGCAAGGCCCGTGACGTGCTCCGGGAGGTGAAGAAGCTGCTCCCCCTCACGACTGAAGAGGAGATCACGGTCGGCAAGCAAGTCGCCTCGCGTTTACAGCAGACCTATGGGGTATACAGGAATCCGACGCTTGAGCAGTACGTCGCGCTCGTCGGGACTGCGGTCTCGTGGCAGGGATCCCGTCGCGACATCGAGTACAACTTCACCATCCTCGACACGGACGAGGTGAACGCATTCGCCGCACCTGGCGGTTTCATTCTCGTGACGAGGGGGTTGCTCGCGAGGATGCGGAACGAGTCCGAGCTCGCCACGCTCCTCGGGCATGAGATCTGGCACGTCGAGGCGCGTCACGAGACGAAGAGGATCCAAGAGGCCCAGGTCGCCGGAACGCTCGCGTCGAAGGCGCTCTCCGCCATGTCGCAGGAGGAGCTGAGCGAGGTGGTTGACCTGTGCTACAGCGTGTTGGAGAAGGGCCGGTCCCGGGAGACGGAGATGGAGACGGACATCGAGGGGGCGACGCTGGCCCGGCGTGTCGGCTACGACCCTCGGAGCCTCGCGTCTCTGTTGGACCGTCTGGACATCGGTTCTTCTGAGCCAGCGCTCAAGCGACTCATGGCGACGCACCCCCCCATGCGGGATCGCGTTAGTCAGCTTCGGGCGAGGTTCGGCGACGCCACGGGCGCTCTCCTGGAGGGTCGGTTTGAAGAACACACGAAGTCGCTCCATGCACCTTGACCGATGTGAGAGGAGGACATCCTGGACATGAGGAGGATACTGGGTGGAGTCGTCCTGTTGCTGGTGGGCATCGTTGCGGCCGTTGGCTGGTCGTTCTTCGAGAAGCCTCACTACGAGTCGGCACAGTCGGGCCTCGGCGGAGACCTCGTCGAGAAGGGAAGAATGCTGTGGCAGCCTGAGGCAGGGTTCATCCTGCACTCGGTGCTCACACAGTACCTCGCCCTGGGGCTTGGTGCCCTGGGCGTGATGCTCGTGTCCCGAAGGGCCGCGGCGGAATAGGCGAGGAGGCGGGTGACCATGAACGCACTGCTGGGTTGGGTTCTCATCGTCGTCGCATCCGCGATCCCGGGCTTGGCCGGCCTCGCATTCGGGTGGGACAGGACCGCGCTCGCGAAGCACTACCTGTGGTTGGGGATAGCGGCCGCCTTCTTGTGGGGGGCGGCGGCGAGGCTGCGCCGCACCGACTGAACCTCTGAGGCGTGCCTCGATCGATGGAGGAACGACAGAAGGGGGGCGTCGAGCTCTCCGAAGAAGAGCTGGCCGAACTCCGGGCACGGGTTCGGCGTGAGCTCGAGGCCGAGGAGGAAGAGCGCCTCAAGGCCTCGCGCAGGCACGGCGCGGCGGAATCCCGGCGTCTCGCGCGCATCCGTGAGATCGAGCGCGAAGAGGAAGAACGATTCTATCGGGAACGGGGCTACCGTCGCTTCGTCGACCGCGCAGGGAACGTACGGTGGCTGAGTCCCGAACAGGCCGCGCGCTGGGAGCAGGAGAGGGCACTCCAGCATCGCAGGCGGCGCTCGGTGCGCCGCAAGCTCACGTCCCGAAGGGCCCGTCAGGCACTCGTCATGGTGGCTGCGGGCATCACGCTCCTTCTCTTCGCACTACTCCTCGCTTTCTTGCGGCGAGGCTGAAAGGATTTGGAATGGTGAGCACACGTGTCGCGGCTGTGGTCCTGCTGGTTCCCTGCATCGCCACGGCGGGATTCCTCGAGGCGAGGAACGCCGTGGGCGTGTTCGTGCAGACGTTCAGCGGCCCCCAACAAGCGTTCTACAGGGATCTGGGTGCCCAGCTCCAGTACGAGGGGTACCCACGGTTCGCCTATGGCCTGGGGTTCCGAAGCTTCGGGTCCGAACGGGTCGGGGCCGAACTCGTGTTCAACTACGCCTCGAAGTCCGGAGCGCTCGAGGGCCTTGGCCTCTCCACGACCCAGGTGTACCTCGGGCCCGTGTTCTCGATCCCGATCATCGGGCAGGGAGAGCGACTCGTGCCGTTTGGCTGTGCGGGGGTCGTGGTCGTCCGCTCGGCCATCGACATCGACAGCCAACTGGACATGGGCCTCTACCTCAAGCTCGGTGTCCAAGGCGTGATCACTGACCACCTCGGCATCGCCGCCATGCTCGCGTACACGCGGGTGAGCATCGGCTACGACGCGGGCAAGGGGCTCGGGGGCGCGGGCTACACCGAGAAGAAGTACCCCTTCGGGGACGGTTCCGTCATCCTTGAACTAAGCTACTTTCCGTAGGCCATTTCTTTCGGCCGCACCGGTACAGGCGCTCCGCACCGCGGGTGTGCCCGCACGCGATTCGGCCCACCGTTCTGAGGACCCACGCATCTGTGCACGGCCTCACGGGAAGGCAGAGGTGCGCACGGGGTTCTGTCCTGCCGCCTTGGGGCGAGTGACCGAGTGCGCCCGGAAGAAAGGGCGCCTCGACGGGGCCTGGGCTTGACTTGGGGGGACAAGGATTGAGACACGCCAGAGGGAGTGGGCCTAGGCACGCCCCGGTGAGGGGTGGCAGACGCGCACGGCGACAAGTCCCTGGAGCCCCACAATTGGGCAAGGGCGACACCGCTCGTCACTGCGGCGAAGCCCTCGACGAGCATTCCCCCCGCGTCGGGGAGAAGCTCTCAGCTCGAGCCCCGAAGGCGTCGGCGAACTCTTGCCGCGCAGCCTGAGGAGATGGGCCCGAACTCCTGGACTCCTCGTGGCGTCAGGGGACGCCTTGGCCAGGCCGTTCCGGCGGCAATGGACGGGGCACGGCGAGCGATTCGTTACACTGTGTTCTGTTCAATGCGCATCCGGGCGGGAGTATACTCGCAGACTATATCCTGGTACCATCTTTGGATAGTTGCGATCTGAACAGTGATCACCGTCAGTTTGCAGTCTCACATGGCTGTTCTCATTTGTCAAGAAAGAGTCTCACTTCCTACTTGCGACGCGTGAGAGCGAACGGTCGCCGCTACCCCGCATCAAGGCTGTACCTACCGGGCTTTCGGGGGATCAGAGTTCGGTCTATGAAAGGAGGCCCGAGTCCTTCTCATGGAGGCAGGGTCAGGGGAGCGATCCCGGGAGCGTCGTCCGCGGTCGAGCGCTGGCAGTGGAGCATGCCCAGGGATGGGGTTCCTTGCCGTTCACTCCTGCTCGAACCCCTGGGTCAGGAACTTCAGAGTCCTGGCATTCTCCGTGACGATTCGGACTACGTGGTCGGGGACACCCTCGGCGAAGTCTGCAGCGATCTCCAGCGTGACCTCCACCTGCGCCCCGGGGAGCGCCGCCAGGTGTGAGATCACCTCCTGAGCGATTCGGCCAGCATCGGCCCCCACGCGCAGGGGATCCAGCGCGACGGTGCCGTGGAAGCGGCGCGGACGCACCGGCTCCGCGGCGATGAACCCTGCGGTACCGTCCGACACGGCTTGCGTCGCGGGTGTGGCCGGGCTTACCGCCCTCTCGCCCGCCGTCTGCCTCTCACCCGAGGGCATCGCCGCTTCCCGCTCCATCTGCCTCCTCGCCACCTCCGGCTTGACGACCAGGCCCCGTGGGTCCTCGGCCGCGAGGCGGACGTTCTGCGCCGCCCGAAGCCCCCGGTAACGCCCTGTCCCCTCGTCATAGTCGTCCGCATAGGCAAACGACTCCTGTTCCCAGGTGAGCAGGGCTAGCTTGTCCTGCACGGCCTCCACCAAGACCGACGGGTCCTTGAGCCTAGGCAGGTACAGGTAGCGGGCGAAGTCCTCCACGAGCTGGCGGACGGCCACGTGGTCGCCTCGCCACAGGGGGATACGGTCCAGCTCCATGCGGAGCCGGGTGCCAGCAAGGCCCTGTAGCAGTAGCTCTTCGCGGACCAGGCGGCGGCTGGCCCGCACCGCCAGCCGCTCGTCCCCCTGCAACCGGATCTCCTGCCACTCCACCGGTCCGTTTGGGTCAGACTGCACCGGTACCAGTAGCCACTGGAACGTCTCCGGGAGCCGTGCGCGCACGGTGACGTCGCACGCCGCCTTCTGCTGCTCCGCCTGCCGCACTTGGTGGGGGCTGAGGTTGAGCCGTTCCCGATCGCCGAGGATAGACTCCCACGCGAGGTACCGCCGCACTGCCTGGTCCAGGTCCTGCAGACGAGCCCGGTCGGCAGCCAGGAACACCAGCGTGTTTTTGTACACCCGAGGCGCGCTTCCCCGCCACTCCAGTACTTCTTTTGCGAACGTGAGCGCCGGACTCTCCTGCCTCTTCGTATGCGGCCGGTCGATCCCGACCACCACCAGCCGCGTGTCGAGGTCGTCCGCCACGTCCTGGCTGGACTGAGGGAACACGTGGACCCCGCTGAAAGATCACGCTCCCGCGTGTCCTCCCGCACGCGCTGATCGACCTCCCGGGCCACCCTCTCAGGCTCCCGCGCGAACCCCGCCACTCGCTCCTCCGCGAGGCTTGTGACGTTGGGCTGGGTGGAATACCAGCATCGGTTGCCTTCCTGGTACAGGTAGGTGGCCTCGGCCGCGAGTCTGCGCAGGGCGTCGCCGAAAGTCTGCGGCGACTTCCCGGGCATCACGCAGCCCAGCTTGACCCGCCGGTCCTCGATCCCCTGGTGCGCGCCGCGCTGGATCGGCGCGGAGCCGAGGTACACCGTGCGGGCCACCCGTCGGCAGGCGTGGTACTTGCCGAGGTTTGGGACCTCGGCGTCCAGCCGCACCGGGAGCGAGTTTGGCCCGTCCACGTCCTTCTCGATGACCGGCACCGGGTCAGCTCGAACTGCACCCGGGGGTCGTCCATCGGGATGGTGGAGGGCAGGATCAAGGGGTTGAGGTCGCCCCGCTCCCAAAGGCTGTGAATCACCGCGGCCATCAGGCGGAGCACGCCCCGGGTCCGCTGGAACTTCGCGAGGGTGGCCCAGTCCTCATAGAGGCGTGCGAACACCTCCGGGTGAATCGGGTACGCGGACTTCAGCTTCCGTTCGTAGTCCGGCTCGGAGCACTCTCCGGCAAATTCGCCCTTCTGGCTCCGGTACAGGTCTGCGAACGCCCGCGCCACCACGTCGCGGGCCTTGAACTGTTCCGGATCCGTCATGGGTTCGAACAGGCGCCGCCGGACGATCTCGAAGCTCTCCTCCGCGCTGGCCGGCCGCCACGGTGACTCCATGCGGCCGATCACGTTGCGCAGCTGCTCGAGCGCCTCGCGCCCGCGTACCCCGCCGACCTCGATGTCCTCGGCGGTGGCGTGCGGGGAAGCAGGCGCGTCAGAGGCCGGGAGCGACACTACCAGCAGGCAGCCCTTCGCTGCCCTCGCACACTCCGTGAGGGCCTGGGCGAAAGTGAACTGCGTGTCGAAGGTCCCGCCGGGCAGGTCTGGGCTATCGTGGAGCTGGCGGGCGTACGCCACCCATTCGTCGATCAGGATCAGGCAGGGGCCGTAGGCGTTGAAGAGCTCACGCAGGACATCCCCCGGACTCGTGGCGTTCCAGTCGTCTGCAGCCACCCGCGCGAAGGCCTGTTTCGCTTCGCTCATCCCGCCCGCGGCGAAGCCCAACTGCCACGCCAGCTCTCCCCACAGGGTCCGTACCACCGTGCCGTCCGGCTTGACGTTGGGGTTGCCGGGAGAAAGGCGGTTGCCCACCAGCACCACCCGACGGATCTGCGGAAGTCGGCTCACGCTCGCCTCGGCCATCACCGCGTCCACCCCGGGGAGCTGTGCCGGTGGCGGGCCACTGCACAGGTGGTAGAGGGCGATCATGGCGTGGGTCTTGCCGCCGCCGAAGTTGGTCTGGAGCTGCACCACCGGTTCTCCGCCCGACCCCGACAGGCGCCTGACGGCATTGACCAGCAGTCGCTTGAGGTTATCCGTGAGGTAGGTGCGGCGGAAGAACTCCACCGGGTCCTGGTACTCCGGGGCCGCCTCCCCGAGGTACACTTGCCGGAGGTCCGCGGCGAACTCCGCCTGCTGGTAGCGACCGCTGGCCACGTCCGGGTGCGGGGCGATGACTTCGCGCCAGGGCTTGAGCGCGCCGGCCGCTGCGGCCTCCACGAGCGAACCGCCCAACTTCCGCTTTTCCGCCCGGACCTGCTCGTCGAAGCGTACCCGGAGGAGCTCCAGCTTCATCCGTTCCAGCTCATCCACTTGCGGCGCGGAAACGGCGGAGAGGAGGCGGCTTGCGGAGTCCAGCACCCGGTAAGCGTCGTCCGTGCTGAATGTCTCTTGGTGTGCCCATTTGTTTCGCCAAGTCCGAAGTTCTGAAACCAAACTGCGCTCAACAAAACCTAAGGTCTGCCGAAAAATATCGTTCCAACACTCCCACAGAAGTTTGAGAAGACTTGCTGCATCCCACTCCGCTATGGATTTCTGCCTCAGGATTGGATCTTCGGCAAACCGGCGTACGCTATCGAGGCTCAGCGTCCCCGCCTGGATAGCCGAACGAACCTCGCGCTCTACAAGAGGTCCAAGACCAGCTTGCAAGAGCTCTAAGGCCTTGCCAACTCGTTCGTGATTGGTGAGAGCCATTTTGTTTCTCCCGTGTTAGTCTTGTGAAGTTCGATCCGCATCCTCCATTAGTGGCAACTGAGCGGTCTCCTCCCGAGCCTCCCGTGCGAGCCGCGCCAGCTCGGGCCAGCCCAGGACCAACGCGTTGTACGCCTGGGCCTCCTGCGACCACTTGCGCTTCTCGCAGACGTTGAACAGCCGGTACGCAAGCTCCCGCGCCAAATCCCCGCGTCCGCCCAGCTTGCGGAGCAGCGCCGCCGTCGCTTCGTCCCCTGCCTTCTCGTGCCAGTACACCCGCAGTAGGTGGTGAGTGGCTTCCCACACCGTCAGGCGGCGGTCTCGGTCCGGGTCCCAGTCCCTGGGCAGTTCCTCGGGGCGCTTGAGCCGCACCTTTCCCCCACCTGCCGCCACGATCCCGGCCTCCACGAGGCCGCTCACCGCGGTCACCTTGGCCTTCGAGAGGAGCTCCGCCTGGCCGAACTCTCCCTCTTCGAAGCCGTGCTGCTCGAACCAGGCGACGGCCCAGCGGGTGTCGTTGTCGAACTCGTCTTCCTGCTCGGAGAGGATCTCGGTCAGGACCTGGTTGATCAGGGCGAGCGCGGTCCGCACCGTCATGGGCCGACCGCTCGCCTCGAGCACCCGGCTGTACTTCGAGAAGATGGCCATGCCCGGTCCGATGGCCGCCTGGGCGAAGTCCACCGGGGCGATGTTGCCCTGCTGGAGCTTCCGCAGCGCTCCGAGCAGCTCCCGCTTGAGCTCGGCCACGAACCCGCGCCGGTCCGTCTGCGGCGCGTCTTCCGGCCGGGGGCGGCAGGCCAGGACGACGTAGGAGGCGAGGGCGTTCGTGCCCATCGCCAGCATTCGCCATTTCAGGGACGCCCGCACGGGCCAGGTGGCCGTGATCTGGAACCCCGTCTCGATCAGGGCTGTGAGCATCGTCTCCCAGCCGGTGGTGCGGTCTACTCGCTGGCTTCCGCCGTTTTCCTCCTCGTCCTCGCCGCTTTCCTCGTCGTCCTGCTTGAAGGCGTAGTAGACGGTGAGGGGGAACCGGGGGTCCATCTTCTCCCGAAGGATGGCGAAGGACCGGCGGAAGCCCTCTTCAAAGTGCTCCTTTGCTTTCCTCTTGTCGCCGCCAAATCGCTCGGGCGCGGCCACTAGCTCCGGCTCCTTCGGCACCAGGATGGTGGCGAACAGGTCGGGGTAGAGGTCGCCGATGGTGCGCCGCAGCCACACGTAGAAGAAGTCCGACAGCGCCGCGTAGCCGATGTTGTCGTAGTAGGGCGGGTCGGTGCTGACGAGGACTGGGAGCGCGGCCATCCTGGCCGCATCCTTCGCCGCATGGAGGACATAACCGTGGCCCTTGCGCGAGGCGCCGAGGGTCTCCACACATCTCGCCGTGCGTTCAACGCAGGTTGACCACCCGCCTACGACTTGCCCCAAAACGTTCGCCTCTGCAAAACCCCAAACCATGGGTATTGCTTGTCGCTTAAAGAGATTCCTGACGACTTCATCCGAGTTGTTCCACGTGCAGAGCGAGTTGCTGAGGTCAGCACACCGATCCAAAGCCAGGGCCAAAAACGTGCTAACCGCCCGGACATACTCCTCAGCTTCTGCGGGTGGGACGACCGCGCTCCCAGCGTCCCGCCGCACGTCCTCCCGCACCTCGCGAATCAGGTCCGACAGCGTCACCATCGCCGTGAGCTGGCGGGGCGTGAAATGGTCCCTCAGTGTGGTCAGCCCCCACAGGGGAGTCTTCACTGCAATTGGGTCATATTCGATCTGGAAATCTGGTGTCCACGCAGGTTCACCTTGATCAGCAATTTGTTGGTGTTCTGTAGTAGCGGGTACATAAACCCGGCCCCGGCCCACGTCGGCGACGATGGCCACCAGGCGCGCGCCCATCCGACCCGCCTCCCCTTGCGCCTTGATGTAGTCGTCCTCGACGGTGTCTCCGGTCAGGAGGCACCGGAAGGTCGCCCGGCCGCTCTTTGTTCCCGCCTTCACCGCGGCTCGATCGCTCGGCGGCCCCGTGCGCACCCGGAACCGCCACGTGCCCGCCGCGCGGTCCACTACCGGCTCCAGCCAGGCCTCGCTCCCCTATTTGCTGGAAAGCCAGAAGGTGCTCATGAGGGGCACGGGCGCCCCGCGGGCTGCCGGGTTGGGGCTGGGGACGGTCCGGGCCCAGACCCAGGCGATGACCGGAAGCTCCTTGCCCACGTAGGGCTTCAGGTGCGGGTGGTCGGCCGCCATCTCCGCCGTGACCTTCACCGGCGGGTACAGGTGGCCGATCCTCGCCCGGGCCCGCTCGAGGATCACCCGGCCGTAGTAGCGCACGTCTTCAGCCAGACCCCAGGCCGCACCGTTGGGAGCGCCGGCATCTTGCCGGCCTCGAAATGCCGCACTCGAAAACGGCCAATCTTCCGGATTGATTACCAACCCCGCTTGGGCAGGATTGTTCTCAATGTAGGAAATCACTGCCTGCAGGTGTTTCTCATCACGAACGAACCGATCATAGTATTTGCGCTGCCAGAATGGCCCCTGTCGGTCGAGGAGCTTGTTGGCCTGGTTGGCTGTATAGGACTTCCGGGAATGGACGATTTCGGCGAGCGAAGAACCAGCAATGGGTTCAATCAGCACGTGCACATGGTTGGGCATGATGCACCAGGCAAGGAGCCGGTAGCGACTTTCGTCGAAACACAGCAACGCGCCTTGGACAATCTCGGCGATGCGGGCATCGGCGAGGAGGCATGTCCCATGGCCCAAATCCTCGTACTTCTCGACGCGGCGACGGAGCTCGATCACGCGTGGATCGGAGGCGGGTTCGTTCCCGCAAAGCCGCAGTTCTTCTCTCCATGTAGCGATGATTTTCTCGGGAAGAGCGTCCGCGAGCCGAAATGTGATGCTTTGCAAGACACAGGGCTCGTCGAAGTGGGGAAGGTAGCCGCGGGACGTCCACCCTTTGTGACTGGCAAGATCAAGCGCCGCCATCTCGGAGCTCGATTGTACATGGTGGGGACTCGATTGTTCGTGCCGGCTGGAAGCCGGCGCTCCCAGCGCCCCCAGCAGCGAGCTCTCCCACTCCGGGTTCACCGGCGGGTGGTCCGCCCAGCGGGGCACAATCTCCAGGTTGCATTTGTTGAGCAGGACGGCCACGGGGTTCAGGTCCCCCGCATACGCCTCGAATCCCAGCCGGGCCGCCTCGAGGGGGATGGACCCGCCGCCGGCGAAGGGGTCGAGCACCGGCGGCAGCTTTCCGCCGCAGTGCCGCAGCATTTGGGCCAGCGCCTCGGCGTAGACCTCCAGGTGCTTGTGCAGTTGCTTCTGCATCATCTTCCGCATGATCCCGAAGAGGCGCTCCCGCTCCGCCGCCTGCGCTTCCTCGGTCGGGAACCGTACGGGGTGGCTCGAGGCGTCGTCCACCACCGAGGCGAACAGCACCGCCCGGGCCACCGGCAGCGGCAACCGCGCCCACCAGTGGTGAGTCCCCTTCGGGTGCGGCCCGATCCCAGGCATCTTGTCGTAGGCCGAGGCGTCGTTGATCTCGGGCAAGGGAATGGCGACTTCGATAAGTTTCCTGACCGTCACGTTCGACCCCTCCCGGCGTTCACTGTCAGCACGAGGTCATGCAGGTTGCTCCGCGTATTGCAGCAAGGTATGGAGACGGTAGTCCACACTCGTCACCCCAAGATCCGGCTCCCTCCGGAAGGGGCGGCGGATGTAGTGGACCCGGTGGCCGCCCCCGTCTAGGAACTCCACCACGGCCAGGATGTAGTCGTCCGGCTTGTCGAGGGCCGTCATGATCTCGTTCCGGGTGACGGTGATCACGTCGGCATCAGCCGTCCGGCCCTTGACCTCGATGAAGCGGAGCCGGCCCGTCCGGGGGTCGCGACTCTCGATGTCGTAGCCGAGGTGGTCTGCCTCGCGGTCCACACGTTCGTAGCCTAGGCAGCGCTCGATCTCCATCACGATGGCGCGCGCCCTGGCCGCGACCGCCTGGGTGTTGGGGCGCGTCACGTGAGCCGAAACCTCGCCGCTCATCCTGGCAAGCAGCCCCACAGGGACCACTACGAACCCACCCAGCACCACGGGAGGGAGCGCGGAGACCTTGGCTTCGAGGTCCAGATGCTCCATGCGGCGCCGCAGGCGCGCCGCGAGCTCGTCGGCCCGGCGGCGCGCTTCCTGGGAGTTGAGCCGGGCGTTCGGCTTGCCGGCTTCCTCCTGCAGCCGCAGCTCCTCGGCCCGGTGGTCCCAGTAGGCGATCTCCTTCGTGAGCCGGTCCTTCACGGCGGCCCGTGTCTTCTCGATCCACTCCAGCCGCCGGCGACGCACCTCCTCCAAGTGCTCGGGCACCACCCGGGTCACCGCGTACTCCTGGGCCTGGGCCTCCAGGGCATGGGTGATCCACGCGACCCCGGCCGAGCGAGGACCTCCTCCGGAGGCGGCTCGTCGTCGCGCAGGGGTCGGAAGTCCAAGTATGGGGCGTAGCCGGCATGACGGGCGCGGCCGTCGGCGTCCAGCTGGAGGTAGAGGAGGCGGCGCGAGACGACCCGGCGTTCGCCCGTGCGCGTGAGGCTCGCGTCCTGGACCGCGTGCTCCAAGTAGAAAACCACCCGGGGCTGCTCGGCCGGGTCCCGGTCGTCGACCAGCACGGCCCCGCGGCGCAGGAGGTCACGGTGCCGCTCCAGGGTGAGGTCAATCACGGCGTCCAGGAGGGGGTGGCCCGGGCACACGAAGGCGGCAAGTGGCTGGCCTGGCGGGTTTATGAGGTCCTTCTCGAAGGTGATCCGCTCGTAGCGGTGCAGGATGGGCTCCCGGGTACCAATGAGGCGGTCTCGGTCCCGTACCGCCGCAGGCACGTGAGTCACCTCGTAGCGCCGCGCCTCCCGTTGCCGGACCACTCCGCCCAGCCGGCGGAACGCTTCCAGGAAGAAGGACTCGATGTAGTGGGGCTGCAGCCGCCTGGCCTCGGCCCGCTCCATGTCCTCCCGGATGCGCCGAAGCCGCTCGGCGTCGATGATCTCGTGGGCTAGTGCGCGCTCCTCCACGAGGCTCTGAAGCTGCGCCACGTCCAGTGCTTCCCCGATGGCCCGGGTAAGCCGCGCCCGAACCTCGGGGCGCTCGCCGTAGCGGACGGCCTCGATCAGGAGATCCCGTAGGGGTCGGCCCTCGAACTGCAGTTTGCCCAGCACGTCGAAGACCTTCCCGCCCAGCGCCTCGCGGGCACGTTCCAGCTTGTCCAGCAGCGTGTAGTAGACGTCGCCCTCCCGGGTCTCGATGGCCACCAGGTTCCACAGGTGGCAGGGCTCGGTCTGCCCGATGCGGTGGATGCGGCCGAACCGTTGCTCGATGCGGTTGGGGTTCCACGGAAGGTCGTAGTTCACCATGAGGCGCGCCCGCTGGAGGTTGATTCCCTCACCCGCGGCGTCCGTGGCCACGAGGACCCGCACCTCCGGGTCGTGCAGGAAGGCTTCCTGGGCCTTGGTGCGCCCCTCGCGGCCCATGCCGCCGTGGATCCAAACCACGGCCCGAGGCCGGCCCAGGAGTGTGGAGATGCGCTCCATGAGGTAGTTGAGAGTGTCGCGGTGTTCGGTGAAGATCACGAGCTTTTGCTGCGGGGACGCCACGGGCTTGGGAGAACTCTCACCGTAGGTGTCCGGTGGCTCCGCGATGCGGCCCTGGATGGCCGCGGGGGTGAACAGCTCGACTAGGAGGTTGCTGAGCTCGCGCCACTTGCGGTCCTCCCCGCTCTGCCGGACCCGCTGCGCCAGGGCCTCGAGACGCTTGAGCGTGGCGATCTCCGCCCGCAGCTCCTCGACGGTCCGCGCCGCGGAGGCCTGATCGAGCACCTCTTCCTCTTTCTGGGCCACCTCCGCGTCCGGGGCGTCCTCGAGGTCCTCCAGGTCATCAGGGTCCAGCACTGGGCCCAGGGCCGCCAGCACAGTACCGGACCGCTGCATCAGCTCGGCCTCGCGCAAGCGGCTTTCCAACCGCTCCCGGCGGCGCCGGATGGACTGGTAAATGGCCTCGGGGGAGGACGCGAGCCGCCGTTGCAGGATGGTGAGGGCGAACCCCACGATGCCCGCGCGCTTCTCGTCGTCCAGGGCGTCCGCGCGGTTCCACTCCTCTCGGACGTAGTCGGTGACTTCTTTGTAGAGGCGGGCCTCGAGGTCGGAGAGCCGGTAGGGCACGGTGTGGGCGAAGCGCTCGGGGAAGACGGGTGTGCCGTCGAACTTCACGAGCTTCTCTTTCACCATGCGGCGCATGAGGCCGGAGACATCCACATGGTGCACACCGTCCCGGAAGCGGCCCTCGAACCGGTCGCCGTCCAGAAGCGCCAGGAAGAGCTGGAAGTCCTCCTCCTTGCCGTTGTGTGGCGTCGCGGTGAGGAGGAGGAAGTGGCGGCTAAGGCCGGAAAGCAGCTGGCCGAGTCTGTACCGCTTCGTGTACCGGACTTCTCCGCCAAAGAACGTGGCCGACATCTTATGGGCCTCGTCCACCACGACCAGGTCCCACCGGCAGTCCGGGGCGGCTAGCTTCGCCTGCACGGACTCGTCGCGGGCGGACTTGTCCAGCCTGGCGATCACCAGGTCGTTCTCGAGAAACCAGTTGCCGGTCCGGGCTGATTCGAGCTTGTCGTTGGTGGTGATCTCGAAGGGGAGCTGGAAACGCCGGTACAGCTCGTCCTGCCACTGCTCCACGAGGCTGCCAGGACAGACCACGAGGCACCGCTGCACGTCTCCTCGGGCAAGAAGCTCTTTAATGAGGAGTCCCGCCATGATGGTCTTCCCTGACCCCGGGTCGTCCGCAAGCAGGAGGCGCAGGGGCTGGCGAGGTAGCATCGCCTCGTACACCGCGGTGATCTGGTGGGGCAGGGGCTCCAGGAGGGAGGTGTGCACCGCGAGCAGGGGGTCGAACAGTACGCAAGTCGGATGCGGCGAGCTTCAGAGACGAGGCGGAACAGCGCCCCGTCTCCGTCGAAGCTCCAGGGTCAGCCTTGTTCCACGATTTCCAGCCGAGGCTCTTCGTCTCGGTACAGCAAGACGGTGCCCACCCGCCCGGCCGGGTCCTTGTAGGTGAGCTCCACCGCCTGGGAACCGAACCACCGGACGTTCACCACCGTCACGAAGGCGTCCGGTAGCACTCCACGCACGGTGGCCTGCGGTCTGAGGTCTTCGAGCCTCACCGTTGCTCCCAGCTCTGCAATGCCTGCCCCCGCGGTGTTCCATGCCCGAACTTCGTCCCAATCACACCGTACCGGTGTTCGGGCGGCCAGCCTCCATCGGACCGGCCCGGCGTATCACCGTGGGGGCCGTTCCCGCGGCTCGAGCGCGTGGTCCAAGAGCTCATGGGCTAAAGTGGCCGGTCCCCAGCCCTGGCGCCGGGCGTCTGCGACAGGCAGGACGAACACCCGACCACAGAAATGGACCAGTCCACAAGAACCTCCGCTCAGAGGGATTCTCCCAAGGACACTACCATGAACGAGTCTCTCCAGCAGTTGGAGCGTGTCAAGTCTCTTGCCTGGCGTCAGCATGTCCGGGGAGAGAGACGGTGCGGCCGGGCACGCCGGATCGATGCAGCATCCTCAGGAGGGGATGGCTACCGGACAAGAACGCTCAGGTGGCGGTGGCTGGTAGGTCCAGGAGTCCGGCCCACCAGGGCGCAGGACGGAGGCCAGCCGAGACTTCCTGGGGCTCGGCTCCTCATGGTCTCGAGATGCTGGCGGACCTCCTCGACGGGATAGTCTTCTCGGGCCCCCAAGGGCGGTAGCACCGAGGCAGAGGCACAGACGAGGCCCCCGGCTCGCCCAGGAAGACTTCGGCGGAAGGGCGAGGTCATGGGGTAGTGTCTGAGGACGACCAACCACGGCACCTTGGGCCCCGCGGGACCGGCCGATCCATCGAGCGAGGAGCGTCAAACCCTACATGGAAGGACATGACACGGGGGCCCGGTGCACCGTCACGGAGTGCCGGGAGCAGGTGGGATCGCAAACAAAACCATGAAGGGAGTAATATTGACCTCGGGATTCAACGAGGAAAGACAACTAGAATACGAGATACTTCTGTTCGTCTTGGCTAACATATTGAAGTACCTAGAGAAAGTCTTGGTCGTAAGGGAGCCGTCGTCAACGGTTGCGCCTGTCTCAAGACTTGAGCCTTGGCATTGTTCACGGCGAAAGAACGAGAGAGGGGGTGAGAGACCCAGGGATGGGCACAGAAATTATTGGAATCTTGAACAGGAGGCGGGTCGTAGCGAATCCCCAAATCGCCTCGGTCGCACCCGTGAGGCATAGAGAACATCCGGCACTTTAGGTCCGGTAGAAAGCTGCAGCTGAACAACCAAAATGGTGGGCGTGAATGGGCGTCGCAGGACACAAGGATTCGTGAGGAAGATACCCGGTTATCGGTCTAGCCCCGAGACTCAAGCGGCGTTCTCTGCAAGAATTTCTGACACCTTGCTCGCGTCCGATGGAGGCGCCATCGTCGGAAACGGAGATCGAAGCGAAGCGTTCGCCGTGTGGCAACCTCCGTCACCTGACGAAACAAGCGACGGCCACGTGGTCGCCTCGACCGCGGTGGCAACGGAGTCCGCCGCGTCCCGTTCCCCATTCGTGAGTGCGCGCCACACGCACTCGCAGATCTTCGCGACAGCAGTGTCGTGGCAGGCTTCCTTGACGAGCCACTCCTCGCCGTCTGCAGGCGCAGGCGTCAGGGGGCAGCCATTGTCGCAGCGGCCGCAACCGACGCACTTGGTGTGTTTCGAAGATGCTCTTGCGTCTCAGACGGTTGCTTTTTTCCGGGATACGGTCGGGCCGAGCAGAGGCCGAGTGCACTCGGGAGCCCGCCGGCGACCGTCCACGAGATAACGAAGGGAGAGGATCGGATGCCACCAGGCATCCTCGGTCCGACGCAGGGCGGGACCCTGCGAACCCCCCTCTCGTCTCCGGCTTGAAACCCAGCACCGGGCGGTTCAGCCTGGTCGACCCCTCGATTCCGAAGGGGCATCGCTCACCCCGCTGCCGCGCGTGGTTCCGGAGAAAGTGGCACGGGGGGCCCGGTGCTCCTTCTTCGGCATCGTGATGCACCCGGCAGGAGCGCCCGATCAGGGCCCGGACGGTTATGGGCGGGCGTGTCCGTCACGGCAGACCTTTGGTTTCGGCTCTGCCACCCCCGAGCTCGATCAGGCCTAGTCCTCCCTGATCATCACGAGCAGCATCTTGAAGCGGCCGGACGCGCTCACCGCGTGTGGTACGCCCGCCGGCATGAGCACTACCTGGCCGGCAAAGGCTGTCACAGACTTGCCGCCGATAACCAGCTCGGCGTGACCATCCAGGACCTGCACCAGCGCGTCGAATGGCGCGGTGTGCTCGGACAGCGACTGGCCCCGGTCAAACGCGAAGAGGGTGATCGTGCCGCCGCTTCGCTTCGCCAGGGTACGGCTCACGATGGCGCCATCCTGGTAGCCGACGAGTTCGGCAAGCGTCACGGGCTCTGCCGGAGGTACTCCTCTCACTGAGTCTACGTGTGTCATGGCATCCCTCCTTTCCAGTCGAGGAGGCGCTTCTCTCCATCGAGCTTGCGGATCTCAGTCACATCTTGGCTCACCTCGAGACAGCCTCGGTACGCGCCGGTCTTGTCGTGCACGGCGAAGTAGCGGATGTGGATGAACCTGCCGTGAAGCTGGATCCAGAACTCGGCCACATCCCGCGTGCCGGCGCGAAACGCGTCGAGTATCTCCTGCACAATGTGCACGCTCTTGGGCGGATGGCACATCTGAACCTTGCGGCCTATGACGGCCGGGCTGCGCGGGAAGATACGGTGCGGCCCCTCGGAGTAGAAGCGGACGGTGTCGTTCTCGTCGACGAACGAGAGATCCACGGGCAGATGCGTGAAGATCAGGTTTACCTGGTCGACGCTGAGCTTGCCCGTGAGCAGTTTGAGCAGCTCGGGCGGGGGAGCCGCTTCCCGCAGGTCATCCGCGCGTGCAGCGGGCCAGGCAGCCGCCGGCTGGGCGAGCACGTAACCGAGCTCGTCCTCGCCGCGACGAACTTCGGCCCATTCCTCGGGAGTGAGCGTTTGAAGCGCCAAGGGGAAAAGGATCTTCTCTTCCTTGTAGACCATCTCGACGATGTCCCGGGCGAGCGCTGCCGCCGTGGGGGGAAACGTGTTCGCGTCTTTCCTCTCGACCGCTTCCCGGGCTGCCTTCATCGACGCCCTGATCTGATCGTGGACGCCCCACATGACCTGGGTGGGCCCGGTCACGCCGTGGCGCTCAAGGAGCGGGAAGAGCTGGTTTTCCTTACGCTGGTAGTGATTTTCCAGCCCGGCGAGCGCGTTGAGCACGTGCTCGGCACGGAGGAAGCCCTCCTCCACCCTCTCGCCGGCGCCGATTGCACGGGCAACGCTCCCGAGCTGGTTCGCCAGCCGCGTGACGATCCGGTTATCCTCTTGGTAGGTGTGGACCGGGTGCCCCGGTGGGACCTCGACCTGCGTGTGCTCGTCGAGGGCCTGCCGGAACACGCCGACGTGCACATCGCAGAGTCGCTGGACTTCGGAGACCGGCACTCCGCCGCGAATCAGCTCCTCCTCCATGGCGGCGATTTCAGAGGCCTCCACGTCCTCGACGACCTTGGCGAACCGCGCCCTGGCCTGCTCCAGGTCGCCGCCGGCATGCAGATCAGCGATGATGCGCTTGAGCTCCTCGAGGCGCTGCGGGCGGGTCAGAGCGGGTTCACCGGGTGCGCGTTCGATTTCAGGACGCTTCCCGGTCTTCGCCTCGATCTCGTCCGCGATGGCGCACAGGAAGGCATCTAGCTCGATGCCGGCGATGCCCGCCGCCGTGCGGAGGGTCGCGGCACGGCCGATGGTCGCACGCGCCATTCTGTTCCTCAACATCTCGAACGTCTTGTGATACGAAGCCAAGAAGTCCTCGAGGAACGGGTGCGTCTGGAGCAGGTCGTGGATCTTGGTGCCTGGTGAAAGCTTCATCGCGTCACCGCCTTTCACGCCTCACCCCGCCAGCACGTGCGGGAAGAGGATGTCGTTCTCAAGGCCGCTGGTCTTCTCATGTCGGCCCGAATCCGGCGAAGGCCACGGAGAACTCCCGCAGGCTCGCGCAGGCGTGATCACGAGGGCAAGAAACCCTTGTGAGCGCGCGGATGCGTCGGAAGCCCTGGCTGTCGTCCACGCGCTCCCGAAGCAACAGCTGGGTCGGTTCGGGAGCCAGGTGCCTGCGGCCAGTCCTGATGAGGGGAAAGGGGATGTGCTCCTCGTCGGTCTGGTGGCTCTCGACGGCACCGCCAACCCCTGCCTGCAGGTTCACGAGACCCTCTGGCCGTTCGGGGTGGTGAGGGTGCACCTGCTCCGCCCGACGTGCGAACGCAACGAGTCTCGAGGGCTCGGTGCGCACTCGCACATCGGAGCGATCGAAGACGTGCGGCCTGAGCCGATCGAGCAGTGTGCCGTCCGACACTGCTGCGGCAGGATCCGCCTTCTCCGAACCGACCTGGCCGTACCCGGTGTTCGCCATCGTGTTCGTACGGCGAGCACTGCGAAATCGCCTCTGGTCATGGAGCCAGCAGCGAGCATGCCAAATACAAGAGGACGATAATGACGGAGGTTCGCAATCATTTGTTTCATCAATAACAAGATCATCTTTGTGCTTGATCCGCCACATCTTTGTGTGGTTCGCAACCATGAATCCTGTCGAAGCGATCGCTCCATCGTCCAAGACCTTACCGCGGCGCTCTCCCGGGGAGAACCGCATCGTCGCCTCTTCGCCGCACTGGGCCGCGTGATTCCCTGCGATGCGTCGGCGCTTCACCGACTCGAGGGCGATGGACCCATGCCGATCGGCACCATCGGAGTATAACAAGTTCCATCCGCACACGCACCTCCGGTTCGACTGTGAGGTACCAACAACCGCTGGGGGCGTGTCAAGCTACTGTGCGCCCCTTGACGAGGACGCGGGAGAGACGAGATGCGGAGCGAACGATCAAGCGGGTGCCGGATCCGCTTTGGGTGGATGAGGATCGGGCAGTGGTGCCTCAAAGCGCTCGGGGGGCGGTGACTGGCAGATCCATGAGTCCGGCCCACCAGGGCTCAGGGCGGAGGCCAACCGAGAGTTCTCGGGGGTCGGCTCCTTGGTGGAATGCCTGCCTCGGCACCACAGCCAACGCGCGGTTGTTCTCGTAGCCCACCAGGTTGCTGAGCGAGGCTCGCATGGTCAGCCGACATCCGAGTTCCTGGTATTGTTGTTGGTTCGATCCATTCCGCACATGACCTCACACAGTCTGTTGAATCCGGTATGACCAGAGCCATGCGTTTCCTTCGTTCGCGTAGGATATCGAGATGCGTCATTTCATCACGTCGCTCTGGCAACGCATATCGTTCACACATTTGCTGCAGCTATGAGAGCCAAAGCGCGCTTTTAACTTGAGCGCGCCCCCCGGCACTTTGTCACAACTCTTGATGGTGCCGCTGCGGGCCACCACAGCGAAACTGAAAACCTGGTCGGTGAGTCCATCTTGCACAACTCCAGTGCCTCGCAGGTACCTCCGGGGGAACGCATGGTGTCTCTCAAACGCAGATTACCGGGCCCTGGATGAGGAATCGGGTAACTCAGACGCGTTCGTCTTTGAATACAGAACTGGCGCGATAGCAGACATGACGCCTGCTGCGGGAAAACGGAAAGAAATATCGCTTTACAAGTGTAACAAAGAACTCACCTTCGACATCCTCTGCGGGTTGATACCACACAAGGAGCATACAACAAGCTTCGGCTCTGACAACAAAAGCAGCCGATCCGCAACAATGACAGATCCCGCGACGTCTCTCATCTCACCTCGTGCTGCGGGACACCGGCTGCCTCTCACGCCGCGCACGAGCTCCGCCTGCACTTCGGCTCAAGCCCGGTCCGAGGTTTGCCAAGGCCGATCGTTCTTGATTCCCGGCAGGTGGGGCACGATCCTCTCTGCAGGCTGAAATCCGAATGGTGTTCCATCGGAGGCTCCACTACCAAGGGAGCTTACGAGAGCGGGTGTTGGTTTCCAATGTCAATGCCATACACCCATCAGGATTGACATCCTCATTGAACGAAGGTTCAAGTGGAATCAGTCGGAATCATGAACGGCAGTCCGGTTTGGCTCCTCATGCGGGTATTGTTGGCGATAGGCCTGATCCTAAAGTTGGCTGTTCCTCTTTCACGGTCGATCTACGCACGCCATCAAGCAGGGCAGCGTGCAGAGCGCGAGGTGTCGTTGCTGCTGCTGATACGGCAATATCGGACCAGTTTGTTCGAGGCTATGCCAGAATCATTCACCATAGCGATGGGAGAGGTCAATCACAGTCCCCACGTTGCCTGGCAGAATCGTAGGAGAAAATCCCAGCATGCAAAGGAGTTATGATTTGTTGCATGAATGGTCGTCTCATCATCAGGCAAGTAGGCCTGATGAAGTAGGTGGTGTTGAGTGGATAGACGGCTATGCGCTCAGCACCGTTGACGACGCGGGGCCTCTTGGCTCGCTGCAGGGACGATGCGAGGTGACGATGATTGAATGGCCGGCGGGCCTGATAAAGTATCGAATGGGAGCTTCGGGCGAAGCCCCTTACAGCGCTGCCCAAGTTGACAAATGGCAATGATCGGATGACAGAGCATTGGATGCATGCGATCGCAACGTTGAGTTGGAGTTCATACTGGAATGAATATTGACCAGGGTTGAATGACTAGCGGTGGCCCGTAGGTGCACATGACCAGCCACCGGCTCCTGGTGAGAGAGAATCCCCGGTCTGGATCGCTCATCGTGACGACCAGGGGCATCGTCGGTACCCAGGGCCGTGAGGCACCGGCCACCGGAGCCACGAGAGGTGAGCTTTCTCACGTCGGACACGGGTGGCCTCACTGGCCGTGCCCTGAGTGGTTCAGGGGCTGAGGGACATCGGTTCACGGCATCGGACGAGCAGCCCTGCTGAGGCGCGGCAGGCGCGTGCCTCCGGTTCCAAGGCGGAAAGAGGGTCCGCGATGGCGCCTGCCTTGCCTACGATCCGGACGCTTGGGTGGATGACTAATCCCCTTGGGCGTGGACCGACTTCGGTCGGTCATACCACGCGGAGCGCCGGCTTGGGAGATCGCACGGCGGCAACCCCTGCTCTCTCGAGAAGCTCCTCTGGCTGTGCCTGCTCCCCGTCCGGATCCCTCGGGGGAGGGCATGGTCTGGCGATTTCCAGGACCGGGGGGGGCGGCGTCCCACCGTGGGGTTGCGTGGGCACAGGAGGGGAGGGGGAGACAGGACAGGAGGAAAGGCGGCAGGCGTTCTGGGGTTGACAGAATGTTCGGGTTGCAGTAATATGTTAGTCAAAGCGAAAGGAGCGAGTCGTGGTCGGAGCCCTCAGTGCCAGCCTCGAAGACTACCTCGAGGCGATCTTCCACATCACCTCCGAGCGGAAGGTCGCCCGCGCCCGGGACATCGCGCGGCGTCTCAGGGTGGGGAACTCGTCGGTGACCGGCGCCCTCAGGGCTTTGGCGGAGAAGGGCTTGATCCAGTATGCGCCCTACGATTTCGTCACCCTCACGGAAGAGGGAGACCGCATGGCGCGGGACATCTCGCGCCGGCACCGCTTGTTGCAAGATTTCCTCGTGCGCGTCCTCGGCGTGGACCCTGAGGTTTCTGACGCCGAGGCGTGCAAGATGGAGCACGCGCTCTCGAAGGCGGTTTCCGAGCGGCTCATTCAGTTCGTCCGGTTCATCGAACGCTGCCCGAGGTGCGGGGAGTCGTGGGTGAGCCGATTCTCGGAGTGCCGCGGGGGAGTCCTCGAACCGAAGCGTTGTGCGGCATGCGTGCGGGCGTGTGTGGAAGAGGCAACGGGGAGGGCAGAGGGTACAGGCGATGATGGACACGGTGACCGGTGAGCACGCCGCACACCGGAAACCTCAGACACAGAGGGGATGTGCGCATATGTCGTTGGGGATGGCCCGGGAAGGGCAGACGGTTCGCGTCTTGAGCATCCACGCGGGCAGAGGCCTCCAGGCACGGCTCGCCGCGCTCGGCATCCTGCCGGGCGCCGAGCTCACGGTACTGTGTGCGAGCCATCGTGGGCCCGTGGTGGTGGCGGTGAAGGGGACTCGCGTCGCGCTCGGGCGCGGCATGGCTCAGAGGATCGAGGTGGGCTGAGCGCGGCGAAGCTGCGCGCGTGGCTGGTGAACCGCGTCTCGAGAGGTCCCCCGTGCTTACCATCGCGCTGGCGGGGAACCCGAACTGTGGCAAGACCACGGTGTTCAACAACCTTACCGGGGCACGCCAGCACGTCGCGAACTACCCCGGCGTCACCGTCTCGATCAAGGAGGGCATCTGCCGCAGGGGTGACGAGACGATTCGGGTCGTCGACCTTCCCGGAACGTACAGCCTCAATGCGTTCTCCCCAGAGGAGGTGGCCGCGAGGTCGTTCCTCCTCGAGCGTCCACCGGACGTGATCGTGAACGTGGTGGACGCTTCCACCCTCGAGCGCAACCTCTACCTGACGACGCAGCTCGTGGAGCTTGGCGTGCCGATCGTCCTCGCACTGAACATGACGGACGTCGCCCGCACGAGGGGAATCGACTTCGACCTTGATCGCCTGGAACGACTCCTCGGGATCCCCATCGTCCCCATGGTGGGGGCGAAGAACGAGGGCACGCACGAGCTCATCGACACCGTCGTGAACGTCGCCCGGGGAGCTCGTCATTGCGCTCCCCGCCACGTGGACTTCGGCAGGGAGATCGAGGGGGAGCTCCAGAAGATCGAAGCAGCCCTCGCACTCTCCCCTCCCCACCTTCTCCGCGTCCCCCCCAGGTGGGTCGCCCTCAGGCTTCTGGAGGGAGACCAAGGCGTGGCCGCAGAGGTCCCTGGAGAGGCGAGGCGGCTCGCGGAATCCGCCGCGGTTCGGCTCCAGCGTCTGACAGGATCCTCCGTGGACATGCTCCTCGCTGATCGACGCTACGGGTTCGTGTCTGGCGCCTGTCAAGAGGCCGTGTGCGCGACGGCAGAGAGTCGACACAACCTCTCTGATGCCATCGACGCCGTGGCCACGAGCTCCTTCGGTGTCGTGCTGTTCTTCTGCATGATGTACCTCGTGTTCTTCCTCGTGTTCAGGGTCGCCGCACCGATGACCCGGTCCCTCTCCGTCGGATTCGGCCTGCTCGAGAGGTTTGTGGCCTCGCACTGGCCCCAGGGGGCCGACCCCGAGGTACGGGATCTCCTCGTGCGTGGGGTGATCGGCGGCGTGGGTGGCGTGTTGGCGCTCTTGCCCAACGTGCTGCTCCTGTTCCTCGCCATCGCCATCCTCGAGGATTCCGGCTACATGGCCCGTGCCGCGTTCGTCATGGATCGCTTCATGCACCGCATCGGCTTGCATGGGAAGAGCTTCATTCCCTTGGTCCTCGGGTTCGGATGCACGGTCCCGGCCGTGCTCGCGACGCGTATCCTCGAGAACCCAAGGGACCGTCTCACCACGATGCTCGTCGCACCACTCATGAGCTGCGGGGCGAGGTTTGCGGTCTACTCCCTCCTCATCCCCGCGTTCTTCCCGCTCACCTTGCGCGCGCCCGTGCTCTGGGCACTCTACCTCACCGGTATCGCACTCGCCTTGGCCGGTGCGAAGCTGTTGCGGAGCACGATCCTCAGCGGGGAGTCGACACCCCTGGTGATGGAGCTTCCTCCCTACCGGCTTCCCACCATCCGAGGCCTCCTCCTCCACATGTGGGAGCGCGGGGGCGAGTACGTGAAGAAGGCGGGGACGGTGATCCTGGCGGTCTCGATCGTCCTGTGGGCCATGACCACCTACCCGAAGCCACCGCCCGACCCTCAATTCGCGCTCGACCGCGCGGAGGCCGAACGGAGGCTCGAGGCTGGCCTGTCGGAACTCGGCTCCTCCCTCGGCGTGCAGACGGACGCGCGAACCCTGCGCGTCTTCCTCGAGGCCTCACCGGAGGCTGGGTGGGCCGATACGGCCCTCATCCCCCCCGAGTCGGCCTCGGTGCTCGCTCGCTTCGCGGCGATGCTCGACGAGGTGAGGGAGGTGAGGGAGCGGACGAGGCGCAGCGCGTCCGCGAGGCGGGAGGTCACGAGCCCCATCGTCCATGACGCCGCGCTCACCCGCCTCAGGCAGCTCGACCACCACGACCCTGCCCTCTCCAGGCTCTCGATTTGGTTCCTCGACGAGGTGGAGACACCCTACCGGGAGGCCATCGAGCGCATCGAGGTCAGGGAGCATGAGGCGCGGCTGCGGCACTCGATCGCCGGCCGATGGGGACGGTTCGTGGAGCCAGTGCTCCGTCCGCTCGGGTTCGACTGGCGGATCGCGACCGCGTTCCTCGGATCCCTCGCCGCGAGGGAGGCGTTCGTCGCGCAGATGAGCCTCCTGTTCGCCGTGGGGGTCGACCACTCGTCGGACGAACTCCAGGCTCGGCTCGGCGCCACCTACCCCCCGCTCGCGGGGTTCAACGTCATGCTCGTGCTCTTGGTGGGCAGCCCGTGCCTCCCGGCGCTCGTGGTGACCTACCGAGAGAGCCGCTCCCTCAAGTGGCCGCTCCTGCAGGTCGCCCTCTTGACCGCCACGGCCTACCTCCTGGCTCTGGCCCTCTACCAGGCGGGGTCAGTCGTCGGACTCGGCACCCGCATCGGGGGCTGAGATGGGGAGCCTGCTCGTGGCCATCGCCGTGGGCGCCTCGCTGCTGGTCCTCGTCCGGCACCTTCGTCGAGGCGAATGCGGCCCCTGCGCGGGGTGCCCCCGGGGACGGGAGGATCAGGGTTCCTGCGGCTCGCTGCCCACGTCGCGGGAGCCTGATGAACCCACCGCGACAGGGGAGCCCCGTCGCTTCCACCACGGCACCGGCTCGCCCCGGTCCCCGTAGCCCGCCGCCGCGAGGGCGTCGGGGAGGAGGCGGACGAGGTCACGGGGGAGGACAGCCGCGTGGGGTAGACCTTCGACCGCCCGATCCGCCGCCAAGCCATGGATGAAGGCCGCGGCGAGGGCGGCGCGGAAGGGCTCGGCCCCCTGTCCCAGGAGCCCAGCGATCACGCCTGCGAGGACGTCCCCGCTGCCACCCTTGGCCAGGCCGGCGTTTCCGGTGAGGTTCACCCCACAGTCCCCCGAGGGCGACGCGACGATCGTGGGCACTCCCTTGAGGAGCAGAACGGCTTTCCGGCGCGCCGACTCCGTGCGCGCCGCGGTGAAGAGGTCGGCGCGGATGGCAAGAGCGCCGGCACCGGTGAGCCGCTCCATCTCGCCCATGTGCGGGGTGAGGATGACGTTCTCCCTGAGGGTCGCCTCGCGTGAGAGGTGAAACAGCCCATCGGCGTCGACGACGAGGGGGCCTCGCCACTCGTCCATAACCCTCCTCACCATCTCCCCAGGACCTGGCCCCCTGCCAAGACCAGGGCCGACCACCACGACGTCCACGCCCTCCAACCGCCGTCTCAGGGCCTCGAAGCCCGCGGCACAGTGCTGGTCATCCACGCAGGGGAGTGGGACGGTGATCGTCTCTGGGAGCAAGGACTCGAGGATCGGGTTGAGGGTCGAGGGGATCGCAAGGTACACGAGCCCTGCACCGGTGCGCAGCGCAGCCTCGCAGCAGAGGGCCGCGGCTCCGGTCATGCCCACCGAACCGGCCACCACGAGGACCTTCCCGCACTCCCCCTTGTGCGCCGTGCTGGGGATCCTTGGGAGGAACGTCGCCACGTCGCCGCGCTCGAGGATCATCACCCCCTTGGCGGGTGGACACACGAGGTCGGAAGGGAATCCGATGTCCGCGACCGTGAGCTCACCCACGAGCACGCACCCTGGGTGCACGAGCATCCCGAGCTTTGGCAGCCCCATGGTGACCGTCGCATGGGCCCGGACGACCGGGCCAGGCGCCTGCCCCGTGTCGCTATCCAACCCGGTCGGGAGGTCGACCGCCAGGACGACCCTCGCGGAAGAGATCAGGCGCACCACCGCGCCGATGAGGCCACGGGGGGCACCGCGCGAACCCGTACCCAGGAGGGCATCCACCACGAGGCCCGCACGGGCCAGCCGCGACGCCAAGAGGTCGAGCCCTACCTCGTCCGCAACCACTTCGATCGGGACCCCTGCCTCCAGGGCGCGGCGATGGTTGACTGCCGTGTCTGGGGAGAGCTTGTCGGGGAGTGCGAGGAGGATGGCTTCCACGTCGCGGCCGCGGTCCCTGAGCACGCGCGCGGCCACCAAACCGTCGCCCCCGTTGTTCCCAGGCCCGCACAGCACCACGATGGGGCCGGCCTCCCCGAGGCCGAGGGCGACCTCGGCCACCGCGGTGCCGGCCCGCTCCATGAGGTCCAGACTCGGGATCCCGCGCGCGATCGCCGCCGAGTCGATCGCGCGCATGCCGGCGGCGTCGACGGCCCACCTCATCGAGACGCGTCAGTCAATGGGTTCCGCGTGCTTGCTGATCTCACCCTTGTCGATTCGAATGTGGTACCCACACGAGGGATTCGTGCACACCCACGCCTTGTACGTAATAGCCGCACCGTCGCGACCGTAGTCTGACAAAGGAATCAGGACACCCAAATGACACTTGAGGCACTCTGGGTAGCTTCCTTCCACCATCATCACCTTCCTCCTGTGGTGGCCTCACGTCTTCCGCTCCTGTTTTCGAGCGGCGGGGAACAGGACGTTGTTGAGAATGAGCCGGTAGCCCGGCGAGTTGCGATGGAGGTCGAGCACCGTGGGAGGGTCGCCCACGAGGTGTTGGTAGTCTTCCGGATCGTGTCCCCCGAGGAAGGTGAACGTGCCTCTCCCGAGGCTCCCGTGGAGGTACTTCACCTCACCGATGTTCGGCGTCTCTCCGAGGACCACGACGTCCGCCTTGAGGAGGTGGCGCCGGAACCCGGTCGTTAGGCCCATGAATCCCTTGACGTAGGGGGTGTGGCACTGGGTGAGCATGCAGGGGACCGGGTCGAGCCGGGCGGAGAACTCGAAGAGTTTGAACCGATCGAGGTCCCGGGGGATGGGGGGCCGGATCGGGGTGGTATTGATGTCCGAGAACTCGTAGACCAGGGGGTCCATGATCGGCCGGAATCCGGTGAAGGCGAAACAGGGTTCGTAGTCCAACCTCTCCTCCCAGTCAGGTGCAGGGGGGTCACCATCAAACACCGCCTCCACGATGTCGGTGCCCAGCGCCGCGAGGGCGATGTCGATCGTGGCCGTCGCGCTGCACATGGCGAAGAGGAACCCCCCCTGCTCGACGTAGTGGCGAATCGCCAATGCCACCATCCCCTTGAGCCGCGAGACCTTCGAGAATCCGAGGGCCACGGCGTCCGCCTCGGCCTGACGCGTGATCTCCAGGTACCATGGCGCACGAGAGAACGAGGCGTACAACTTCCCGTACTGGCCGGTGAAGTCTTCATGGTGGAGGTGAACCCAGTCGAAGTGGTCGAGGGCACCGGCGAGCACCTCTGGATCCCACACCGTCTCGTAGGGGATGCGGGCGTAGTCGAGCGCGAGCCGGACCGCGTCGTCCCACGGCTCGGCGGTGGGGGGGCAGTAGACCGCCACCTTGGGCGCCTTCTCCAAGAGGATGGACTCCATGTTGCCCTGGGCCATGGTCGCACGCACCGCGCTCACCTCCGTGACCGACAAGGCCTGGACCGTGACGCCGCGGAGGAGGGCCTCGCGTTCCGCCCTGCGTGAGGCCGGGGCGAGGAAGGAACCGCCCCGGTAGTTCAAGAGCCACTCCACCCTGTCGCCCTGCTCGAGGAGCCAGTAGGCGAGGCCATAGGCCCTGAGGTGGTCGTGCTGCGAGGCGTCCATGGGGACAAGGAGGAACGCCTCCTGTGCGACGAGGGACGCGGAGAGGAGGGCAGACCAGGCGAGGGCCGCCACACTCAGGCGCACGGGCTCAACCTCGGAGCCTTGAGGGCCTGTGCTCGGCGCCTCGCCGCATACCTCGTGTCGATCGGCCCGCCGTGTGAGAGGGACGCTGGTGAGCGCGCGCTAGTCGACAATGACTCCGGGGAGCAGGTACGGCTGCGGATCGATGGGGACACCGTCGCGTCGTACCTCGTAGTGGAGATGGGGGGAGGTCGTGAGGCCGCTGGAGCCAAGCTCGGCGATGACCTGGCCCCTGGTCACACGCTGGCCCACGGTGACGAGGTTCCTGTGGTTGTGGGCGTACCGCGTCGAGAGACCGTTCCCGTGATCGATCTCGATCATGTTCCCGTACCCACCGAACCTGCCCGAGAACGTCACGACCCCATCGGCGGTCGCGAAGATGGGGGAGCCGACCTCGGCGGCGAAATCCATGCCCTCGTGCATGGCCTTCACCCCGAAGATGGGGTGGAGGCGCACGCCGAACCTGCTGTGAATGACCCCGTCCGGCACCGGCGAGATCGAGGGGATCCGGCTGAGGATCTCATGGTTCTCCCTCATACGCTCCTCGACCTGGGCGAAGCTCGTCTTCAAGAGCCTCACCCCTCGGGAGAGGCGGTCGAGGCGAGACCACGTGTCCTGCTCGGGAGTCACCGCATCGGGCCACGGTGTCTCGCGACCTCCGATGCCCACGGAGTACACGTCCTTCGGGAGGGGGGACAACCCGACCGCGATGCGCAGGGCGGCATTCTCTTCGTTGAGCCGCGTGATGCTCGCGGAGAGCGCATCGACCTGGTTCGTGAGGGAGGCGAACCGCTGTGACACCATCTCATCGTAGAGATGGGCCGACAGACGCGTCCCCGCCAGGTAGCCCACGCCGGTGAAAGCCAGGCAGAGGAGGCTCACGAGACATGTCCGGGATCGCACGCAGGGGGGGAATCTCATACCTGGCCTTGGGTGCAGGGGATTCCGGAAGCCAGAACTATGCGCCCAAGGTAGCGGCCGGTTCCTCGCTCGTCAATACTCCTGTTGTCTCGGGCCGTGAGGGTACACGCCGGTGTCGACCGTGGGCGGATCCTTCGGACTAGTCCCTTCGCTCCTCCGGGAGATCGAGGCGTAGGTGGAGCTCCCTGAGCTGCTCCAGTGAGACCTCTGCCGGTGCGTCCATCAGCAGGTCTCGTCCGCTGTACGTCTTCGGGAAGGCCACGACGTCTGACATGCGCTCGGTGCCGAGGAGCACCATGAGGAGACGATCGAGGCCCGGGGCTGCCCCTCCGTGGGGAGGGGCGCCGAACGAGAGGGCGGTGAGGAGGTGTCCGAACTTGCGCCACGCCTCCTCCTCCGACATCCCGATGAGGCGCATCACCTTCAGCTGCAGGTCCGGGGTGTAGATCCGCAGGCTCCCCGAACAGAGTTCGTAGCCGTTACACACCGCGTCGACTTGGGTACTGAGCACCGAGAGCGGATCGGTCTCCAATCGGTCGAGGTGCTCAGGCTTGGGGAGCACGAACATGTGGTGCACCGGATCGAGCCTGCCCTCGTCTTCGTTCCACTCGAACTGCGGGAAGTCCACCACGAACAGGAACGCGAGCTGGTCCTCGTCGATGAGGCCAAGCTTCTTCCCCACGAACGACCTCACCCTCCCCAACGCCTCGAGGGTCCTCTTCCAGGGCCCACCGGCGAGGACGACGAGATCGTCCGGGCCTGCGCCCGTGGCGTGTCGGATCCGGTCGAGCCGGGATTCGTCGAGGATGCCGCGCAGGGGGCTCGAGCGGACCGCACCCTCCCGCAAGGCGATCCAGCTCACCGGGGTGGATCCGGTGAGGTCGGCGATGGCGTCGAGCTCCTTCCTCGACCAGGCGCCCCCACCTGGCACCGCGAACCCCCGCACGACCTGCCCATTCCCCGAGGCGGCCTCGGCCAGTTGTGGCAGGCCGCAGCCCGCGAACGCGGGCGCAAGGTCCACCAACTCGAGGCCGAACCGAAGGTCAGGCTTGTCGGACCCAAACCGCGTCATCACCTCCGCATAGGAAGCCCGTGGGATCGGCACCTCCCGGAGGCGTTTCGTGCTGAACCGTTCCGCTGCCCCGACGTAGATCCTCTCTAACACCGCGATGATGTCCTCGCGATCCACGAAACTCATCTCGAAGTCCAACTGCGTGTGTTCCGCCTGGCGGTCGGCACGTGCGTCCTCGTCTCGCAGGCATCGGGCGAACTGGAAGTAGCGGTCCACCCCCCCGACCATGAGGAGTTCCTTGTACTGCTGAGGTGATTGAGGGAGGGCGAAGAAGCGGCCTGGATAGAGCCGGCTGGGCACGAGGAAGTCACGCGCACCCTCGGGGGTGCTCCGCGTGAGAAGCGGCGTCTCCACCTCGACGAATCCCATGCTGCTCATGAGGTTTCTCAGGTACAGGACGAGCTCGTGACGCAGCCTGATGACGCGCCCGAGGGAGGGGCGCCGCATCTGCAGGTAGCGGTACTTGAGGGCGAGTGCCTCCGAGATCTCGGTCTCTCGATTCACGGGGAAGGGGAGTGGCGCGGAGGTGTTGAGCACGTCGATGCGCGTGGGGATGATCTCCACGTCCCCGGTGGGCATCTCGGGGTTGTGGGCATCGGGCGGTCGCAGCTCGACCGTCCCCTCCACCCGCACGCAGCACTCCAGGCCCAAGCGTCGGGCAGCCTCCCACAGCGCTTCCCCTTGGCCTTCTTGGGAGCGCTGGGCCTTCACCTGCACCACCCCGGTGTAGTCCCTCACGAGCACGAACAGGAGGTCTCCGTGCTCGCGCGTGGTGTGGACCCACCCGCAGACGCTCACCCGCTCCCCGACGTGGGACGACCGCAGTTCTCCCGCGTAGTGTGTGCGCCAGACTCCCACCGTACCCTCCATGCGTGTGTCTCTGTTGGACAGAAGCGCACAATATAGGTGTTCCCTCCCTGCGCGGAAGCCTGACCCTCTGGGCGTGCGCCGCGAAACGGTTGCCTTCGCGAGCCGTCAGGGTTTCATTCGCGCCGATCTGTGATCTGGACCCCCGCGAGGAGCCCAACGGTGCTCAGGTTGTGGTGTGCCCTGTTCCTGCTCGCTTCGGCGCTCGGTGCTCAGGAGTCGGGGCAGGTGAAGGTCTTGGTTGCCAGACGATGGGCCAACGTCCGGGCCGGGCCCTCGACCTCAAGCCCGGTCGTCCGCCGCGTGTTCGAGGGGGAGGCCTTCGACATGCTCGAGGCGAAGGGGGAGTGGATCCGGGTGAAGCTGGACGAGGGAACCTCCGGGTGGATCTTCAGGGATCTCGTGACCCTTCAGGGCACCGCCCCCGAGGTGAAGCCCCCGAGTGAGGAGCCCACCGAGGTGCCCACGTCAGCGGACTGGGTCTACGTCCCCCTCTTCCTGCTCATCGGGGTCGTGGGTACGGCGGCGGTCTACTGGTGGCTCTCGCGCCGCCAAAAGCTGCTCGACTACGCGGGGAGGTTGGACCGGATGACCAGCTCCGCCTATATCGATAGCGTCTCTCGTGAGGACGTCATACGCCTCACGAAGGCCTTCGGCATCGGCGAGCGAGCGGCACGGGCCATCGCCCGTCAGACCTATCTCGATCGGTACAAGGTCTCGAGCTACCACCAGAAGCTCACCGAGAAGGAGAAGGGGAGTTTCCGGAAGCTCCAAACCGTGCTTGCCCTCACGGACGAGGACGTGATGCGGATCATGGCCAAAGTCTACAAGAGCAGGCGGCGAAAGGAACTGGGCACGCCATGAGGACGCTCGGTACGCTCCTGGCCGCGATGTGCACCGTGGCTCTCGCCCAGTTCGGGCCGTTCGGTTCTGGAGCGCCTCTCGAGGAGTCCGTGGCCGAGACCCTCGAAGTGGTTCCCCTCGTCCCCTCACCGGTCGAGAGCCTCATGGTCGCGGACACCCCCAACGACGCCGGGAACTCGCTGGACCTGTTCTGGACCCTGTCCATCGACGAGGGGTTGGCGAGCGGGTCCATCGTGGGGTACGAGGTGTACCGGGCGGCCTCGGGAGAAGGCCCCTTCACCCTTGTGGCCACGCTCGGGCCTGGGACGGACCGGTACCGTGATCGCACCGTACGAGAGGGACAGCCGTACTTCTACCGGATTCGCGCGATCGGACGGTCCGGGACGACCGCAGACTCACCCACCTTCGGACCGGTGGCGCCGAAGGGTCAATGGGTGCACCGCGGCCGCCTCAAGGTCTTGGCAGCGCTCGTGGTCATCGTCCTTGTGGTGGGGGTCACGAGGAGGCTTCCTGCCGATCAGGAGTGGGTGCTGCCTGCGGTCCGTACCCTCCTGGGTTTCCTCGGCCGGAAGGAATCCGGGCCCCTCGTGTTCGTGCCGGGGACCGGGGGCCTTGGCAGGATGGGCACCATCGCCTCGTTCACGTTGCTCGAACAGGTCATGCGAGCGCGAGAAGGGGAACCGGTCGTCGCGTACGTGCCGGACCCCTTGGTCCATGCCTTCCTCTCCGACGAGGTGCGCGGGCTCGATAGCCGGTTCATTTGCCCCGACGAGGCGGTCTTCAGCCTCGCCTTCACGGGGGAGGCCTTGCGGACCCGACCCAGCCTTGGCCTCGTGGTGGGCGAGATGGGCAGCGAGGCGTTCCTCCTCTGTGAGGGCCTGCGACGGAGTGGGGCCACCACCGTGGGTGGCACGCCAGACGTGCCTGAGACGCCATTCCTCCTCTCGGCCTGCAACCTCACCCTCATCGGTGAGGAGCTGTTCCTCGCCGGCGCGGTCTTGGCCCCTGAAGGCTGCCGGGCGGCACCCCTCGTCCAGGATAGGTTGAAGACGATCGCATGGTTCCTCATCCTCCTGGGCGTGGTTGCCGCCAAGCTGGGGATCGGCTGGTACGTCAGGCTCTTCTCCGTGGTGGGGGACTGATGGTGCGCGGCGCTCGGGTCTTGGTGATCGCGCTTGGCGTGGTGGCACTCCTGCAGTTCTTCGTGCCTCACCGTGCCGGCCGCTGGGTTGAGGCGCGGCTCGTGGACTGGCTCGTCGTGCTCGAGTCAGCGGCGCTCTTGGCAGGCGCCGTTGCGATCGTGCGGCGTCACCTCGCGTGGGTGAAGGGGGGAGGATCCCAGAGGGCATACTCTCTGCTCACGTTGGCCGCGATCGCGGTGACTGTCCTGGCGGGGTTGCTCCCCGGGCGCGCCGCGGCCGCCGTGTTCGACGCCGCCTACGAACAGGTGCTCCAGCCCATCCAGGCCGCCATGCTGAGCCTCTTGGCCTTCTACATGGCCTCGGCCGTGTTCCGCAGCTTCCGCCTCACCTCGGCACCGGCGACCATCCTGCTCATCTCCGCCCTCACCGTGCTCCTGGCCCGCGTGCCCCTGGGCGAGCAGCTCGTACCGAGGATCTCGCTCTTCTCCACGTGGATCATCCGTGTCCCGAACGTGGCCGCGACCCGAGGCCTGTGGATCGGCATCGGGCTCGCGGCAGCGGCTACCGCGATCCGCGTCATCCTCGGGATCCAGGGACCCTCCGGAGGCAGGAAGCCATGAGGATCGACTACGTCGGCCTCCTCGCCTCCCTCAACCGCCTGCCTCACGGTGTGCTGCACATCCTCGTGGCCCTCGCCGTCGGCGTGCCGCTCCTTGCCGCCTCGAGGACGAAACTCGTGCCCTCGGAGGAGACCATGGCCTTCCACCGGGCGGTCCAGGCAGTCGGTGAGGGGGAGACGGTGCTCCTCGCCACCGACCTCAACAGCGGCACCGCCTTCGAGCTGGAGCCCATGCTCACGACCCTCGTCACGGAGGTGTTCTCGCGTGGCGGTCGACTGCTCGTGGTGAGCCTCGATGCCCAGGGTGTGGGCCTCGTCGAGGCGAAGATCGCAGCCCTGGCCGACGCTGCGGGAAAGGAGTATGGGACCGATTGGGTGTTCCTCGGCTTCAGACCGTCGATCCCCGCGGTCGTCCTCTCCCTCGCCTCCGCACCGTACACGGTCTTCCCCAAAGACCACCACGGGCATCCCCTGAGCTCGATGCCCCTCACGGAGAGGCTCTCGGGCTTCGGTGACTACCGACTCGTCGCGGTGATCGCCACGGGCCCCTCCGCCCAGGAGTGGGTCATCTACGGGCATGGGAGGTACCAGGCTCCCCTCGTGGTCGGCCTCGGCGGTGGGATTGGCCCCGCATTCCAGAGCTTCCTCAGCACCAAGACCATCGCCGGCCTCATCGCGGGCCTCCGCGGCGCCGCCGAGTACGAGGTGGCCGCGGGCAGACCTGCCGAGGCGTTGCGCGCACTGTCCTCGCAGAGCTTCGCCCACCTCCTGCTCGTCGCCTTCGTGATCCTGGGCAATGCGGCGCACTTCGCCGCTTCATGGCGCGAGAGGACTCCCCTGTAGCATGTTCGACCCCGGCGTCCTCACCCCCGCCCTCCTCACCCTGGGCGTGTTCTCCCTCCTGTATCGGGAGAATCCGGTGTCCCGCACCGTCGAGCATGTAGGGGTTGGGGTGGCGGTCGGCTACGCCCTCGTCACCGTGCTGCGATCCGGCCTCGCGCCGCGGTTCGGGGCCGCGATGCGGGATCCGGTGAGCCTCGTGACCCTGCTCCTCATCCTCCCCCCCGCGATCGGGATCCTCCTGGCGCCGTACCGTCGGTCCGCCCTCGGCTCCCTCGGGATCGCCATCGCCGCCGCGGTCGCGGCGGGGTTCGCGCTGCCAGGGATCGTGCAGAACCTCATCCTCGAGCAGATGAGGGCCACCATGGTGCCAGTCGGGCTCTCCTCGGACGTCGGGTTCGACTCGCTCGTGGTCGCCGTCGGGGTGCTGAGCACCATGGCGTACTTCTCATTCACCCGGGAACCCACGGGGGTGCGAGGCCTCCTCGCCCTCGCGGGGCTCTACACCCTCATGATCGCCTTCGGCGCATCCTTCGGCTACGCGGCGATGAGCCGCTTCACCCTGCTCATCGGCAGGTTTCTCTTCCTCCTGAGGGACTGGCTCCACCTCGTGACCTGATTCCGTGGCCGGCGTGCTCGTCGCGGTGGTCCTGGCGGTGGCCAGCCGAGACGATGTCCTGCGGCACGCGGTCCCCCTCGCGTGGGTCTGCAGCCTCGCCGCCTCGAGGCTCACCCGACGGAGACGCCTCGGGCTCCTCGCCGCGCTCATCGGCGGCCTCATCGTCGCGGACCACGTGGACCGCTGGGGAAGCGACGCCGCGGTGGAGCGCGCCACGAGGAGATCCCACGAGCTGCTCACCCGCCTGTTCGACGACCTCGTGGGTGAGGTGGAGGAGGTGGGGCTCGACGGCGGAGGTCTCGCGGACGCGAGCCGTTTCGATCGGATCGTCGCGCGTGTTCCTTCCGGGGGGATCCTCGTGCGAGGCGAGGACCCCCTCGTGTGGAGCGGGGATGTGTGGGAGGACGACCTCCCGGAAGGCACCTGGGTCCTCACCACGAGGCGTGGGTCTTCCCTCGCCAAGGTCGCCCCCTCGGGCCCGCTGCTGCTCACCGCCCAGGTGACCCTGCCCATGAGGGGAGCGAGGGACACCGTGGTCGCCCTCGCCGATCTCCCCCGGACCCCGGGGCTCTTCTCCCCGACGGTCCACCTCCAGTCGAGGGAAATCTTGGCCGCCCTCGTCGTGATCCTCGTGCTCGAGGTGGGGCGGTGCCGCGCCCGCGGGAGGCGCGTCGAAGGGGTGTCCCTCGTCGTCGCGGGTCGCCTCGCCCTCTCCGCGGCTCATCCCCAGGGGGGAGCGTTCGCCCCGCTCTTCTTCTCCGCCCCTTCCCCCCTGCTCCAGACCCCGGGCGACGCGCTCGCCACCGCCGTGAGCCTCATGCTCCTCGCCAGCCTGCTGCCCCCCCGCCGCGTCGGGGTGCGCGGCAAGGAGTGGGCCACCCTCGGGCTGGGGGTGGTGGGGGCTGGGGGTGGCCTCCTCCTCACGTGGCGCACGGTGCAGGGCTTCTTCGCCGTGCCCGTGGAACCCCTCGAAGTCCTCGCGACCTCCCACTCGGTCTGGGCACTCGCAGCCGCGGCCGCCTCGCTGTTCGCCTCCCTCGCGTTCTTCGTGGCGTGGGCGCCCGCCCCCCTCGTGTGGCTCGTCGCGGTCGCCTCCATGGCGGCCACCGGCCTGCGCGTAGACCCACTCGGAGCGCTCATGGTTGCGGCCTGCATCCCCGTGCTCACCCATCCGCGGCTGTGGCTGGTGACGCGCAGCACCCTGCTCGTGGGCGTCGCGTGTGCCGCCGTGCTGCCTCGGCTCGACCAGGTCCGCCACACCGCCCACCGTGCCGCGGTCGAACGCCTCGCCGCCCGCCTCTCCTCCGACCACACGCCGTGGTTCACGTTCCTCGCGCGCGAGACCATGAGGACCAGCGAGGGCTCGTACACGAGCCTGTACGACTTGTGGAGGGACAGTCCCCTTCGGCGGTTCTCCGTCGCAGGCCAACTCCTCGAGCTCACCGGCACGACGGTGACCGATCGCCTCTCCTTCGGCCTTCGCCACGACGTGACCCTCCCCGCCACAGGAGACTCGATGGGGACGCCGTGGGAGGACGTGACCGAAGAACTCCTCCCCCCCAGACTCGTGGTGAACGCCGCCACGCGCCGAGGGGAGAGGATCGTCGTGGTCTCGCTCGTCGCGGACCTGCTCGCCGTCCCGCCGGTGGGGTCTTTGGGTCGTTTCGCCGACGGCACACCCTGGCCTCGCGGGGTGAGGGTCGTCGACCGGGGGCTGCTCTCCTTCCAGGAGCAGGGGGCCGTGGGCATGGGATGGTGGAAGGACCAGGAGGGGGTGCATGTGTTCAGGTTCCAGAGGGAGTTCGCCGACGGGCCCCACCTCGTGGACCTCGTCGTGGCGAGGGATGGCGCACCCGCGCGCGTCGTGGCCTTCCTCGCCATCGCGGGGCTCCTGTGCCTCGCCGCCAACGGGGTCCTCACCGTGTCTCGGCTGTGGGCCGCCTCCTCGCTCGACGAGGTCTTCTACCGGTACCGCGATCGGCTCCTGCTCGTCCTGCTGCTCGCCGGCATCGGCCCCGTGGTCTCGCTCGTTGCGGTGGGCCCTTCCCTCGAACGAGCGGCCCGCGAGCGGTCGAGGAGGCTCGAGACCACCGCCAAGGCGGCGGAGGTGGCCGAAGCCATCAGGTTGGCCTCGGCGCGTCGGGCCAGAGACCTCGCCGCCCACGTGGGCACCACGCCGCCCGCCCAGGCAGGCGACCTCCCCCCGCTCGTTCCCTTCGACCCGGCCGGGACCCCGTTGGGACCCTGGCCCCACGCCGAGCCCGCCCCATCCGCACTCGCGAGGGTCGTGGCGAGCACCGGGAGGATGCTGCTGTGGGTCGATGGGGTCATGCCCTCCATCCACGCCCTGGTCCCCCACCAGGAGGGAGCCCTCCTCGTGCGCGCACCGGTCGAGGCGGCCCTTGGCTCTGCCCTCGCCGGCTCGCACGAGTGGTCCGCAGCCGCCTGGCGCCACGGCAAGAGGGTCGCCGCCGTGCTCGCCCCACGCGCCGAGGCGGTGCCTTCCCTCCTCCCCCGCGCGGTACTCCGCGCCCTCGCCCAGACGCCTGGCGCCCCGGTCTCCCATGGTCACTGGGCGTTCTCCTTCGTCCCCGACGACCTGTCAGGAGAGAGCCTCGTCGTCGGTCTCCGCCGGGAAGGGGGAGCCGGAGAGGCCTCACAATCAGCCGTCTTCCAGCTGTGGGCACTGGGCATCCTGCTGCCCCTGGTCTCCGTGGTCGTGCTCCTGTCCTCCCTGTCCTCGAAGGTCGTCACCACCCCCGTCTCCACCCTCATCTCCCTCGCCTCCCAGGCAGGTTCGGGCCCGACCACGGGGGAGTGGCCCCGGTTCCCCGGCGAGCTCGGGGAGTTGAGTAAGGCCTTGGAAGACATGACGACCCGCCTCGCCTCCTCGGCCGCCGAGGTGGCCCGCGAGCGGGACTACCTCGAGACCGTACTCGACCAAATCGACAGCGGTGTCCTTGTCGCGGATGAGGACCTCTCCCTCCAGAGAACCAACCCCGCCGTCGCTCCGCTCTTGCCCTGGCTCACCACAGGCGGCACCTCCCTGATCGGCGGGCCGCTCGAAGGCATCTGCCGCCAGACCCTCGCCTCCGGTGCCCCGAGTCGACAGACCGTCACCAAGGCGGACGAGCACCGGATCTGGCAGGTTGGTGCGGCACCGCTCGGGCATCCCCCCCGCGGGATCGTCGTCGTACTCGAGGAGACGACCGAACTCGTCGAACGACAACGGCTCCTGACGTGGACTGAGTTCGCTCGTGAGGCTGCGCACGAGATCAAGAACCCACTCACTCCTATCAAACTGTCAGCCCAGCATATCAGGAGAGCTTACGAGGATGGAGTCGAGAACTTCGCCGAAGTCCTCGCACGAGCCACCGAGATGATCGAGCGACAGACCGAACGAATGGAGGAAATACTGCGAGATCTTTCGTCATTCGCCAAAGCCACTGGGCGGCCGTTCAGGCCGGTCAACGTGGGACGCATCGTGGCCCAGGTCGTGGGGGACTACGGGTACTTCGAGGCCAAGGGCATCCTCGTGCGCCTCGAGGAACCGGTCCCAGACGTGGAGATCGAGGGGGATCCGGACGCGTTGCGGACCCTGTGCGTGAACATCGTCGACAACGCCGTCAAGGCGGTGGGCGAGGGTGGATCGGTGACGGTGCGCATCGAGGCCGGGGCGGACGCGGTGACGATTCGGTGCGATGATACGGGCGAGGGGATACCGCCTGAAATGTTGGACAAGGTGTTCGAGCCGGGGTTCAGCCTCCGACCGGGGGGGACGGGACTGGGCCTTCCGATCTGTCGGTCGGTCGTGGCTGCACATGGGGGGACGATCCACGCGATGAGGCTCCCTTCGGGCACGAGGGTGGAGGTGCGGCTGCCACGCCGGCAGCCCTTGGGTGGAGGGAAGGGCTAGCCCGTGGCCCCACTCGTGGACGTGTACCTCCCGGTGCCTTCGTGGACGCCGTACACGTACGCGGCGAGGGAGCACGTCCCGGCGAACCCGCGGGGGTGTCGCGTGGTCGTGCCGGTACGGCGAGGGTGGAAGGTGGGGATCTGCGCCGGGCTCCACGAGGGGGTGGTGCCGTCGGAGGTGAAGCTCTTGCGTGAGTTCCTCGACGAGGAGCCGGTGATTCCTCCCGACCTGTGGGGCCTTGGCATGTGGATGGCGGACTACTACATGTGTCCTCCTGGGATCACGCTCCTGTCCATGCTCCCTGGGCCGTGCCGCCCGGGGGTGGCCCCGACCCTCCACGCGGTCCCGGGGTTGGAGACCCTCAGGGAGTCCGAGGTTCCGGCCGAGCTGTGGCCGCTGGTGGCGCGGTTGCTCAAGGGGCCGGCCAGCCGCGATGAGCTCAGAGAGATGCTGGGGGAGGCGGGGCTGCGGAAGGTCGGATGGCTCGTCGATCGGGGGATGGCGTCGTGGAACGTGGCGGTGCGAGGGGAACCAACGCCACGCACTGTGCTCGTGGCCTCCCTCCCCGAGCCGCCCGGGCCGGCCCCGCGCACGGAGGCGGGACGCCGTCTGCTCCGTGCATTGGAGGAGAGCGGCGGGGTGCTCCCCGTGAGGGACCTCCTCCTGAAGGCGGGATCGAGCCGTTCGGCCCTTCAGACGTTGGTGCGCGGTGGGAGCGTCGTGCTCTCCGAGACCTCGGTGACGGCTGCCACGCTGCGCGAGCGCCCACGGGAGGCCTTCGTCCTCAGCCCTTCCCAGCGCGCCGCGATCGAGGCGGTGGCCGAGGCGGTACGATCCCGCACGTTCGCCTCGTTCCTGCTCCACGGGGTGACGGGGAGCGGGAAGACGGAGGTCTACATGGGCGCGGCGGCCGTGGCGATCGAGGCGGGGAGATCGGTGCTGTGCCTCGTGCCCGAGATCGCCCTCACGGCCCAGATGCTCGCGACCCTCACCGCTCGATTCGGCGCGCGGGTGGTGGTGCTCCACTCGGGGCTTTCGCCCGGCGAGCGTCACGAGGCCTGGGAACGGGCGGCCATGCGCGGGGCGATCGTGGTCGGCCCGCGCTCGGCGGTGTTCGCACCCCTGCGCGACCTCGGGCTGGTGATCGTGGATGAGGAGCACGATGCGAGCTACAAGCAGGGCCGTGATCCCCGCTACCACGGCAGGGACGTCGCCATCATGCGGGCCTACCGTTCCGCCTGCCCGGTGGTGCTGGGCTCCGCCACCCCAAGCCTCGAGACCTACCAGGCGGCCCTCACCGGCAAGCACGTGCTCCTGCGCCTCCCCGAGCGCGTGGACGGGTGGCCCATGCCACGTGTCTCGGTCGTGGACATGCGGGTGGAGCCGAGAGGGCGCGGTCCCTTGATCTTCTCCTCGCTCTTGCGCACGCGGATAGAGGAGGCGCTTGGCCGGGACGAGCAGGCCCTCCTCCTGTTGAACCGAAGGGGGTTCGCCCGTTCCGTCCAGTGTGCGGACTGCGGCTACCTCCCCCGTTGTCCCGCCTGTGACATCTGCCTCACCTTCCATCGCCGGGATCGACGCTACCTGTGCCACTACTGCGGGTACGCGGAACCGGCGGGAGACGCCTGCCCGTCGTGCAGGGGGCAGAGGCTGGGCTTCGGGGGGGTGGGCACGGAGCGCGTGGAAGAGGAGCTTCTCGCTCTGTTCCCCCAGGTGCGCTCGCTCCGCATGGACCGAGACACGATCCGGGGGCGGGACGCGCACGTGCGCATCATCGATGCGATGGAACGCAAGGAGGCGAGCGTGCTGGTGGGGACGCAGATGATCGCCAAGGGGCTCGACCTGCCCAACGTCACCGTCGTCGGGGTGATCAATGCCGACACGTCGTTGCAGTTCCCCGATTTCCGCGCGGGTGAACGCGCCTTCCAGCTCCTCACGCAGGTCGCGGGCCGAGCGGGAAGGAGGCCAGGAGGAGGGCACGTCGTGCTGCAGAGCTACCTCGTGGACTACCCCGCCCTCCTCGCCGCGGCCGGCGGTGACTACGAGAGCTTCGCGCACGAGGAACTCGCCCAGCGTCGGGAGGCAGGCTACCCTCCGTTCTCGGCCCTCATCAGGCTCGAGGTGCGGGGCACGTCGCAGGAGACGGTCGAACGGTGCGCGGGCGTGCTCGCCGGTGCCCTCGCGGCCTCGAAGAGGGAGGGCGGGCGGTTCCTGGGCCCTTCCTCCCCCTTGCTCCCACGACAGGGGGGGTTCCACCGCAGGCACCTGCTCGTGTTCCACCCCCGTCGCTCTCTCGTGCACGCGTGGGTCAAGGACGCCCTCGCGCGTGCGGGCGACCTGCCCTCGGGCACGCGCCTCGTCGTGGATGTCGACCCGGTGGAGACGGTATGAAGGGCGAAGGATTCGCCCCGAGGTGGTACGCGATCGGCGTGGCGTGCGTGGCGCTAGCGGCCCTCGTGCTGTGGCCCGGCCTCCGGGGTGACTTCGTGTGGGACGACGACCTCCTGCTCCTCGATCACCCGAACTACCGACGTCCCGAACTCATCCTGCAGTCGCTGCGGTCCCTGTTCATCATCTCACCCAACTACCTCAGGCCAGTGGGCTACCTGAGCTTCTTCCTCGACTACTCCCTGTTCGGCCCTCGCCCCTTGCCGTACCACGTGGAGAACCTCGTGTTCCACGGCCTCTCCACCTTCCTCGTCGTGCGCCTCATGGCGCTGCTGGGGGCCTCCCGGCCGGCCATGGCCGCGTCCGGTGTCCTCTTCGCGCTGCACCCCTCGCGGGTCGAAGGGGTCGTGTTCATCTCGAGCCGGTTCGACCTCCTGGCAGGCTTCCTGTTCCTGTGCTCCCTGCTCCTGCACCGGAGGGCCTCGCTGCGGGGTTCATCCCTCGCACGGTGGGGGGCTGCGGGCGTCTTCGCCCTCGCCCTCCTCGCCAAGGAGATGGCGATCACCCTCCCCTTCGTCGCCTGGTACGGGGATCGGTTCCTCTGGGGCGCGCACGACCGGGGGGGAGGCAGGAGATGGGAGAGGGTGGGGAGGTACGCGCCCTACGGCGCGGTGGTGGCAGGCTACCTCGGGGTGCGACGTCTCGTGCTCGGCACCCTGCGAGTGCAGACAGACCTTGCCGTTCCCCTCCGCTCCTCCCTCGAGCACGCGCTCCTGGTGGGAAAGACCGCCTGGGGGTACGTACGGTTCGTCCTGTTCCCCTATGCGCCCAGCCCTGTCCACTACCTGAGCCGGGTCTCACTCGCGGATGCATCGGGGTGGGCAGGGCTCCTCCTCATGGTCGCCATCCTCTGGGCCCTGCTCACCGGACGCCTGCGGGGTCCGATGCGTGACGGTGTGGTCCTCTTCTTCGCGCTGTTGGCGCCGGTGATGAACCTCGTGCCGATCAGGTTGGCGGGCCCGGGCTTCATGGCGGAGCGCTTCCTCTACCTCCCACTTTTGGGGGTGGCCCTTGGGCTGCGGGGACTCCCCTGGGACCGGAGGGGGACCCGTGGCCTCGCGGTCATCGTGGCGCTTTCCTGGGCTGTGGTGGGGCGGCACACCGCCGGCCGCTGGGCGAGCGATCGCACCCTGTTCGAGTGGGTGGCGCGCAGGACCCCCCAGTCCGCCCTCGGCTTCACGAACCTCGCGTTGGAGGAGACGAGGGATGGTGGCTCCCTCGTCCATGCGATCGTGTTGGGCGAGTCTGCCATTGTGCGCGACCGGTTCAACCCTGACGCGTGGGACAACCTCGGCGTCGCGTACTACAAGCTCGGCATGCTCTCCCACGCGGAATCCTGCTTCGTCCAGGCGTTGCGCCTCGCTCCTGGGCACCCTCTGTTCAGCAGCAACCTTGCGGGCACGTGGCGGAGCATGGGGCGGTGCCCTGAGGCGCTGGAACTGCTCTCCCGGGTCCTCGCGCGCGACAGCACCGCGGCGTCGGCCTCGCTGAACGTGGGACTCTGCTACCTCCAGATGGGCTGGCCAGACAGCGCCGTCGAGCCTCTGCGCAGGGCGGCCATCCTCATGGACGTGGACGGTGAGGCCTGGATGACCCTCGCGCACGCCCTCCTGCGCAGCGGGCGTGAAGAGGAAGCCTGGTGGGCGATCGGACGTGCCGTACCAAGGGTGATCGATTCGTCAGAGGCCTCCCGCAGCCTCGCGACTTGGGGTCGCGAGGCGCTGCAGGAGCGTCGGGTCCACGACGCGGTGAGACTCTTGGGCGCGGCGGGACGCCTCTGGCCGCGGGACGCCGCCGTCGCGAACGATCTCGGCGTGGCCCTGCGGGCAGGCGGGGCGCTTGCGGCGGCGGAGTCGAGCTTCGCGAGGGCGGTCGCGCTCGCCCCGGGCTTGGCGATCTCCTGGGCGAACCGCGGGGAGACGCTGTGGCTTTCCGGGAGGACGGCGGAGGCGGAGAGCGTGCTGTCCAGCTGCATCCAGCGGTGGCCCGACCTCGCGGACGCCTACCGCCACCTCGCGCGCCTGCGCCTCGCCGAGGGGAGGACCGACGAGGCCTGCTCCTTGGGCCACGCCTACCTCGCGCGGGCGCCGAGCGGCCCCTTCGCCGAGGAGGTCCGCTCCCTCCTCGCCAGGCAGGCGCCCTCCTCGCCTACGAGATCCCCAAGAGGCCCTTCTTGAGGTCGTCAGACGGCGGCTTCGGCCCGAGCCAGATCGCGAGCACCGCGCGGGCGAAGGCTTCGGAACCGAAGACTCCCTTCTCCTCGCCGTTCACCTCGACCGAGAGGCCTCGCTCCGGGAAGTACGTGAGCACGGCGACGTCTCCCTTGCGCATGTCGGGGAAACACGCGAGGAACCTCTCCACGTCCGCCTGGTGGGAGGAGAGGATCTCAGGTGTGTTGTTCTTGAAGCCGTCGCTGAACGCTTCGTCTAGCTTGGCCTTGTCGACCTTCTTGTAGACGAACTGCATCACGAGCCGCCAGGGCGACGTCTGGAGCACGAGGGAGGGGTCGGAGGAGCGTTCGGGCAGGTAGAGGCCCGCGACGTAGACCTCGATCCACGCCTTCTTCCTCTGCCCCATGCCGTTGAGCACGAGGGAGCTTCCCTCAACCGTCACGCTGTCGGGCAACGTCACCCCGGAGAGCTGCCCGGCGGTGCCGGGGTCCCACAGGCAAAGCAGCAGGGCGCCTATGATGAGTCTTCGCATGGTACCTCCGGTTCGTGGGGTGAGGAACGACCGTGGGGAGCGCGTCATGGGGTTGTCGCCTCGCTGGGGGAAGGCGAACTGCCCCGCAGCACCTCGCTCAGTTCACGCACGAGCGTGAGCACCTGGGCGAGGGCCCCGGACATCGGCTCGCCACTCGCGAGGTCGATCCCTGTGTCCTTGAGGAGCTCGAGCGGGGGTTTCGAGGAGCCCGCGCAGAGGAACGCGCGGTAGTTCGCGAGGGCCTTCTCGTCGCCCGCGGCGATCCGAGAGCCGATCGCGACCGCGGAGGCCATACCAGTGGCGTACTTGTAGACGTAGAAGTCGTAGTAGAAGTGTGGGATCCTGCCCCACTCGAGCCGGATAAGGCGGTCCTCTCCATCGTAGGAGCAGGCTTCCCCATAGTAATCGCGCACGAGCCCAAAGTAGAGGTCGTTGAGGTAGTCACACGTGAGGGATCCCCCCTGTTCGACGTGGGTGTGGATCGTGCGCTCGAACTCGGCGAACATGGTCTGACGGAACACCGTGGCCCTGAAGTCGGTGAGGAGGTGATCCAGGAGGGCGGCGCGCTCCGAGTCGTCGGTTGCGTGGGCGAGGAGCCAGCGGAGGAGGAGTATCTCGTTCGTCACCGATGCCACCTCGGCGAGGAGGATCGGGTAGGAGGCCATGTGGTAGGGCTGGTGACGGCGCGAGTAGAGGCTGTGCATGGAGTGACCGGCCTCGTGCGCCAAGGTGAACACGGCCTGGAGCGTGCCGTTGAAGTTGTGGAGGATGTACGGGTAGGAGTCGTAGCAGCCGCCTGAGTAGGCGCCCGACCGCTTGCCACGGTTCTCGAACGGATCGACCCACCCGGCCTCGAGGCCGCGGCGGAGCTCGTCGACGTAGTCGGCACCGAGGGGGGCGAGGCCTTCGAGGATCATCTCGACCGCCTCGTCGTAGGAGTACGTCTTCGACCAGGAGGGGACGATGGGGGCCATGATGTCGTACATGTGGAGGGCATCGAGGCCAAGTGCGTCCCGCCTGAGCCGGATGTAGTCGTGCAGCCCCCCGAGCGCCCCCCTGACGGAGGAGATCAAGGCGTCGTACACCGCCACATCGACTTGGTCGTGGAAGAGCGAAGCCTCAAGGGCGCTCGAGTACCCTCGGACCCGGGCGAGGAACACGTGGGCGCGCACCTCGCTGTCGAGCAGGGTCGCCAAGGTGTCGACGTTCCCCGCGAGCTCCTGGTAGAACCCGGTGAACGCGTCATGTCTCACGCGCCGGTCCGGGGACTCCATGAACGACCCGAAGTTCGCGTTGCTCAGTTGGACGGGGGTGCCGTTCGCATCGACGATCGTGGGCAGCCTGCGTGGCCGGTCGACGTTGTTCAGCATGCCGAAGGCGCGCTGGAAGCCCGCGAGGGGCTCCTCGGCGAGGGCCACGATCCGCTCCTCAGAGGGGCTGAGCGTGTGGGGGCGGTAGCGGAGCAGGTAGCCCAACCACACGGCATACGGACGGAGCTCCTCGGCCTGCAGCCACGCCTCGATCGTCGCAGGATCGATGGCGAGGATCTCGGGGCGGAGAAAGGCGCTGGATGCCTGGTAGGCTGCCGCACGCGTGGTGATGCGGGATGCCATGTCCTGATAGCGGGCACGGGAGAGGTCTTCGTCGCGTCGATGGTACGCGTACGTGGCGAGCTTCTCGAGAGCCCTCTGGTTCGCGAAGTACTCGGCGAGGGCCGACGCCAAGGCCTGGGCCGATGAGCCGAGACGGCCCCGATGGGCCTCTATGGCCGGTGCGAATCCTTCCGAGGCGCGGAAGTCCTGCTCCCAGGCCTCGTCCGTCTCGTAGAGCGCCTCGAGCCTCCAGCGGTGGGCCGCTGGCACCTCTTCCCTCGGCACGGGTGCGGTCATGATGCCCCTCCTTGGAATCGAGCGGCGACTCGCTCGGCGAAGGTGGCGGCGTGCACGACCCAGCGTTCGTGGGTCCCCTCTGCCACGAGTCCGGCCTCGTCGTGGGCTTCGACACGGAAGGAGATCCGACGGCCCTCCGTGCCTACGACGGTCGCCATGATGCGCACCTCGTGGTCCACCGGGGTCGGGGCGAGGTGCCGGATGGCGATCAGGCCACCCACCGTGGTCTCTCCGTCGCCGAGATGGGGCTGGACGAGATCGCGGGCGACTCCCTCCATGAGGCCGACCACGACCGGGGTGGCGAGCACCTCGATGCCCCCTGATCCAAACGAGGAGGCGGTGTCCGACGGCCGCACCCTGTGGATGCGGATCGCGCTCGTGCCAACGAGTGCCTGTAGGTCCATATAGGTCTCCTCAAATATGCGGGTGCCCCATCTCAGCGGCCAGTGGGAGGAGGCAGGCTGAGGACTGCGACCACCGGCTTGTGGTCTGACGCGGAGGTGGGCACCACCGACGCGGCGTGCACCCGAATGCTTGGGGTCACGTAGATGTAGTCGATCCTGATCGGCAAGAAGAAGGTGAAGGTGGACGCGAGGCCCTTGCCCGCGGCCATGAGGCAATCGACCATCTCGTGCCTGATCCTCCAGTGGATGGGGTGATCAGGCGCGGAGTTGAAGTCTCCGAGGAGGATCGTGGGGTCACGGAACGTGCCCACGAGGCGGAGGAGCTCCGCACCTTCCTTGAGATGCCAGTGGCTTGTGGCGTGCACGCGGGCGGCGAGGCGTCGCACGGTGCCGAACGGGCCATCCCCCCGTGCTATCACCGTCCCGAAGGAGAAGGGATAGAGGTGGGGGACCACGACGTTCACGCGTTGCCCGTAGACGTCCGCCTCGGCGAAGACGTATCCCCACTGGCCCCCCGGGTGGTACAGACGCCGCTCCACCGCGAGGAGCCTCAGCGGGTCACGCACGCAGATGGCGATGCCCGCCTGCCTCCCGGTCCGGTGCGGACGATACCCCACGAAGGCACAGCGGTACCCCATGGACTCCACGAGGGCTTCCAGCCGAGGGCAGGACGAAGAGTCCCCGTCCATGCCAGGGACCTCCTGGATCGCGAGGAGGTCTGCCCCCAGCCTCCCGATCGTCTCCTTCACGCCTGAGACGCCATGACGGAACAGGAAGGCGTTCCACGTCGCCACACGGATCATCTCCCGCGCCTCCGGGTGCAGGTGCGGGAGGAACCTCGGACCGTACACCACGGCGGGCAGGAGGACGGTTGCGGCCACCAAGGGGACGCGGAATGACCCCCATGATCGAAACGCGAGGCTCGACGCCACCACGAGGACCAGCGCCGCGGCCATGACGAACGGGAGGTAGGCGGAGAAGGGGATGAGCACCCGCATGGGTACTTCGGGTCGTGCCGCACGTAGGGCCGCCACCACGCCGCCCATGCCCACGACCATCACCCACAGCGCCTCGTACACGAGGAGGGGACGACCCCTCATCGTTTCGCACCTACCCAGGGGGGAGGGGAAGGCTCGTAGGTGAGATGCCCGCGGCAGCGGCAGTCCGAGGCGCCGAACCCGGGAGGGTGCCTCAGCGCGCCCTCGCGCACGAGGTCATCCACGAGGCCGCACTCCGTGCCCGCCTCACGGGGCACGAGTCGCCATCCGGCGGGGCGGAGGCGTGCGCGGAGGAAGTCCACGTGCCAGCGTCTCGCTCTCCCACCCGCGAGGTGCCGCAGCACCCTCGCCGCGAGCGCCCTCTTCGCCGAACCGGTGTACACGTACCAGCCGGGAGGAAGCGTCGCCTCTCCCTTGCACCCGAACGCGAGGCACACCGCACGCTCGGCGTAAAACGCCACTTGGTAGAACCCGCGATCGTCGAGGGCCTCGGCGGCCGCGCGGACGGTGGCCGCCACGTCGGGACTCGGGAAAGAGGGCGCCCTCCCTCCACCCATGGCCCGACCGCTACTTGCCGCGGAGACGGTCATACCAGTGGCGGGGGCGCCTCTCGTCCGAAGGGGAAGGTCTCTCAGGTGTGGGCCTGGGCG